>Ga0210401_10000731_pt1 | contig 39800 bp, 40 predicted proteins | sample IncBWH32MmetaG_FD_150866 | JGI IMG/M metagenome (GOLD analysis project Ga0210401, IMG submission 150866) | Forest soil microbial communities from Barre Woods Harvard Forest LTER site, Petersham, Massachusetts, United States - Inc-BW-H-32-M | ecosystem: Environmental > Terrestrial > Soil >... | reverse complement strand
CCATGGCCAGCCGTATCGCGATTTCTTTCTGCCGCGAGGTCGCCCGGGCAATCAACAAGCTGGCAACGTTAGCGCAGGCGATCAGTAGCACGCCGGCGGTCAGTGCCATCAGCACCCACAGGGGCTTTGTAAGACGGGGCCGCAAGTAAGAGCGGCCTTGCGATCCCGGCAGGACATCGATGATGTTTTTGAGGAATCGCTCGCGTACGTCCGCCGACGCATTTTTGAACGCCGCTTCCTTCACTTCCATCTCCAGGATGCCGTGAAAGAACGGCTGCAAGGACGCCTTGGCTTGTTCCGCGCTTACGCCCGGTTTCAACCGGCCGAACACGTTCACCCAACGCTGCCGCCGGTTAGTGAAAGCCAGTTGGTCGGAACTCGGGACGACCTGACCCCGCATCATCACTGGAATGAAGACCTGGGTGACATAACCCAACTCGACGCCATCGAAGCCCTGCTGAGCCACGCCCACGATGGTGTAGTTGTGCCCGTTGACCGCCACTTTCTTTCCGACAATCGCCTTGTCCCCCGCAAAGCGTGTCTTCCAATAGTCGTAGCTCAACATCGCCAGTGGATGACCATCGGGTGTTCGATCTTCGTCCGGTGTGAAGGTCCGGCCGATCGCCGCGCCCACGCCGAGCACCGGAAAATACGTACCCGACACCAGTTCGCCCGCGACCCGTTCGGTCTGGCCGTTGTAGCCCAGACTCACACGGAAGGGAAAGCGGCAAAACATCTCGGTGAACACTTTGTTGTTCGCCTTGAAGTCGCGATACATGGGGAACGAGAGCGCATTTCCGCCCCAATTGCCGCCGTAATGGAACCCTTTCATGCTCAGCAGAACAAGTTCGCTCGGATTCTTGACCGGCAGCAGCCGCAGCAGAATCTGATCCAGCAGGGTGAAAATGGCCGTATTTGCGCCGATACCCAACGCCAACGACAGCACCGCCACGGCCGTAAACACCGGCGACTTCTTGAAAGATCGAAGAGCAAACCTGAGGTCGTTCGATGCGGAAGCCATAATTTTGTTAGACTACGCCGCCGGAATCCGGTTGGCAGCGACAATTCTCATTACCGCCGCGGGTTGAAAAGGTTACCGGGCCACCCGTTGCGCTATCGTTTTTCTATGCGATGTCGCCTCACCTTCTTCGTTTTTGCCGCCGCTCTCGCCGCCCAGCCGCCCAGCAGCCTCTTTGATGCCCTTCGCTGGCGGATGATCGGACCGTTCCGCGGTGGGCGCGCCATCGCTGCCACCGGAGTCCCTGGCGATCCCAACATCTTTTACTTCGGCTCGGTCGGCGGCGGCATCTGGAAAACTACTAACGCTGGGCTGACCTGGTCGCCTATCTTCGACGATCAGCGCGTTGCCTCTATTGGCGCCATCGAAGTAGCGCCCTCGGACCACAATGTGATCTACGCCGGCACCGGCGAAGCCGACATACGCTCCGATCTATCTCAAGGCAACGGCGTGTATAAATCCACCGACGCCGGCAAAACCTGGAGTAACATCGGCCTCGGCGACTCCCATCAGATCGGCCGCATTCTGATTCATCCGAGCAATCCCGATATCGTGTACGTCGCCGCGCTCGGCCATGCCTACGGCCCCAATGCTGAACGCGGCGTCTATCGTTCCACCGACGGCGGCCGAAGCTGGCAGAAAGTCCTCGATAAAGGACCAGACGTCGGAGCGACGGATCTCGCCTTCGAGCCCGAAAATCCTCAGGTCATCTACGCCACCATGTGGCAAGCGCGCCGTCCACCCTGGAGTGTATATGGACCGCTGGAAGGCCCTGGCAGCGGACTCTACAAATCCACCGACGGTGGCGACCATTGGTCGCAACTCACCGGCAATGGTCTACCCGAAGGGTCCTGGAGACGAAGCGGCCTGGCGGTAGCGCGAGGCACCCGCGGCCAGCGTGTCTATGTGTTAATCGATGCCGCTTCCGGCAGTGGACTTTTTCGCTCCGACGACTCCGCCAAAACCTGGACGCGTGTCGGCTCTGATCCTCGCATCGACAGCCGCGCCTGGTATTTCAGCGGTATCACCGTTGACCCCAAGAATCCCGACGTCGTCTATCTCCCAAACGTCGCCGTCTACCGCTCCACCCATGGGGGCCAGAACTTTATCGTGCTCAAGGGCGCGCCGGGCGGCGACGACTATCACTACCTCTGGATCGATCCAACCGAATCGGCCCGCATGATCCTGGCCTCCGATCAAGGCATCAACATCAGCACCGATGCCGGAGCGTCCTGGAGCAGTTGGTACAATCAGCCCACCGCTCAGCTTTATCACGTCATCACCGACAATCAGTTTCCCTATAACGTCTACGGCTCGCAGCAGGATAGCGGGACCGCCGTTGTACCCAGCCGCACCAATCACGGGCTGATCGCCGAGTACGATCGCTACTCCGTCGGCGGAGCTGAGGCCGGCTACATAGCGCCCGATCCGAAAGATCCAAACATCGTCTATGTAAGCGACACCTACGGCACCCTCAATCGCTTCGATAAGCGTACCGCCCAAGGTCAGAACATCACACCCTGGCCCGCGCCTGCGTTCGGCGTCGATATCTCAAAGCGCAAGTATCGTTTTCCCTGGACCGCGCCGCTGGTGTTCTCGCCCGTCGACAACGCGCTCTACTATGGCTCGCAATACGTTCTGAAGACCACCGATGGTGGCCTTAACTGGCAGGAGATCAGTCCCGACCTGACGGGCGCCGATTCAAAAAGCGCCCAGCCCGCACCGGGCGGCAACCCGACCATCGAAAATGCCAAAGCCCGCGGCTACGGCGTAGTCTATTCCATCGCGCCGTCAACACTCACGGCGCAACTCATCTGGGCGGGAAGCGACACCGGCCTCATCCATCTCACTCGCGATGGCGGCAAGACTTGGACCAACGTCACGCCTCCTGGCCTATCCGACTGGAGCAAGATCACTTCCATCGAAGCCTCACACTTCAACGCCGCCGCAGCCTACGCCGCAGTGGACCGCCATCGCCTCGACGACAACAAGCCGTATCTCTACCGCACTCGCGATTACGGAAAAACCTGGACGCCCATTACCACCGGTATCGAAGCGCCCTCCTTCCTGAACGCCGTCCGTGAGGACCCGCTGCGCAAAGGACTGCTCTACGCCTGCACCGAAACCGGAGTGTTCGTCTCCTTCGACGACGGCGACCACTGGCAATCTCTGCAGCTCAATTTACCAACCGTGTCGGTCCGCGACCTCGTCATTCACGGCGACGATCTCGTTATCGCAACCCACGGGCGATCGTTCTGGATACTCGACGACATGACGCCACTTCGCCAGATCGACTCCAAAATGGCCGCGTCTACCACTTATCTCTATCAGCCGGCCACTGCCATTCGGATGAACCGGGAGCCATTCCAGGGCACTCCGTTGCCGCCCGAAATTCCGAAAGCACAGAATCCGCCCGACGGCGCGGTCATCGATTACTATCTGAAGTCTGCTCCCTCGGGCGAAGTCACGCTCGAGATTCTCGACGCGAAGAATCAACTTGTTCGTCGCTATTCGTCCAACGATCACCCGGTAGCACGCCGCGGTCGTCAAGCCATCGCTGATATCTGGATCGTGCCACCTCCATCGCTAACCACTCGAGCCGGCATGAACCGCTTCGTATGGGATTTGCGCTACGCGACCGCCTCGGGCGCCACCGGAGATCCGGAAAACGCCCAAGCCACCCGAGGACCACAAGCGCTTCCAGGGGCCTATCAGGTTCGCCTCACGGTCGCCGGCCAGCATTTGACGCAGCCGCTAAAGATAATTCTCGACCCCAGGTCCATGGCCACGCCTTCCGACCTCGCCAAGCAAATCGATCTTGCCCTGAGGACCGCAAAGGAGCTCGGACGCGCCACCGATGCAGCCCAACAGATCGCATCACTCCGGCGTCAGCTTTCCGACGCCAAAGCTAGAGCTCCTGGCGATTCTGCCTTACTCGCCGCAATTGCGTCTCTCGACGCCGAGGCCGCAAAGATTACTGGCGCGGGCGGCGGCCGAAATGCAGAAGCGCCTCTCTCCGGCCTGAATGCGGCCCGATTGCAACTGAACGCCGTCGTCAACGTCGTCGACAGCGCCGATCGTACACCCCCGGCCCAGGCGTATGCGCTGTTCGATCAGGCCAGCCGCGACCTTGCCGGCCAGCTCGCCACCTGGAACTCGCTGAAGACCGGGAAACTCACCGAACTCAATCGCTCACTGCGGACTAAGCAATTGCCGCAGATCGAAATCAAGGAGAATCAGGCTAATCTGAATTGATGCCCTGTCGCATACGTTCAACCGTTGCCCTAGGACTCCTCTTTTTCCTGCTTGCGGCGCCCGCCTGGTCATGGGGCTCTGCCGGTCATCACATCATCGCCATCATCGCTGAACAGCGCCTGTCTCCCGCGGTCCGCGAAAAGATTCGGGCGCTGCTCATGGATGGCAAGTATTCAATGCTGGACATCAGCACCTGCGCCGATCAGCTTCGCGGCAACTCTCGCGGCAATGCCGGCGCCACTCCCGTCAACTCTGCCGACGACATGTGCCAAACCCTCGCGGGCGACGTCTCGCCCGCCAACAGAACCTGGCATTACATCGACATCCCCGTCCCAACTAAAGCCACAACACTTGAGGCCTTTTGTCCTCAAGGCGACTGCGTGACGGCTAAAATCACCTCCTTTGCTGAGACGCTGCGTACGTCGACAAACGACGCTCAACGGCGCCAGGCGCTTCTCTTCGTGATCCACCTGGTTGGCGACATTCATCAGCCACTCCATACTGTCGATCGCGCCTGCGACAACGGCGGGAACTCGGAGCGCGTAGGTTTCTCCTTGGACGGTCAACATTCCGACGTCAAACTTCATCAGGTTTGGGACACCAAGGAGGTCGACCTTCTGATGGCCGACTACAACGTCACCGATGAACACACCCTAGCCGACGCCCTGATCGAATCCATTTCTCCTACCGACGCCGAGAAGTGGGCACGCGCCACACCCGAACAGATCGCCTGGGAGTCGTACAACATCGCCGTTACCCGCGTATATCCCGCGGTCCCGTATCAGAACTTCTGCGGCAATCAAGAAACCGCGTCGATAGAAACCGATCTTTCGCTCCCTTACGAAGAGGAAGGTACTCGAGTAGTTCAGGTACAACTCATGAAGGCCGGCGTCCGGCTGGCAGCAATTCTCGAATCCGCTCTTGCAGGACCATAAGATGCCCCAAGCTCTTAACAAGGGAAAGTTCTTAGCCTTTTCTCTGGCGCTTTTCTCACTGCCCACGTTCGCCGAGGTCAAGGCCCTCAAGAATTTCACTCTGATAGACGGCTCAGGCGGTCCTGCCATCGCCGGCGCCGCCATGCTAATCGATGACGGCCGCATATCTTGGATCGGCTCCGCTCAAAGACTCAACCCGCCCGCTGACGCCGAAGTCATCGATCTGACAAACAGGTTCGTCATGCCGGGCATTGTCAATCTGCACGGCCATGTCGGCAGCACGGTGGATCTCGCTCAAGAGCCCAGGTTCTTCACGCGCGAAAACATCGAGAAGACTTTGCGCACCTATGCTTCCTATGGCGTCACCACCGTGCTCAGCCTCGGCACCGATCAGGACCTGATCTTCCAGATCAGGGACCAGCAGCGCGCCGGCCGGCCCACGTATACTCGCGTCTACAGCGCAGGCCAGGGTTTCACGCTCAAGGGCGGCGTTGGAGGAATGCCCGGTGTCACATATAACCTGGCTCCAGGCGACGCTGCCGAGATTCCGAAGGACATCGATCAGCTCGCCGCCAAGAAAGCCGATATCGTCAAGGTCTGGGTGGACGATGGCCTCGGCAAGCGTCCGAAACTTCCGTTCGACCTGACTCAGGCCATTATCGACAACGCCCATCGCGCTGGATTGCGCGTCGCCGCCCACATTTTCTATCTCTCCGACGCCAAGCAGCTCGTCAATGCCGGCGTCGATGCTCTCGCGCATAGCGTCCGGGATCAGCCCGTCGACCAGGAATTGATCGATAGCATGAAAAAGCATGGCGCTTGGCAAGAGGCCGCTACGCTCACCCGCGAAGCTTCCATGGTCGTCTACGCCAAGCCACCAGCCTTCCTGACCGATCCATTCTTCACACGCTCTGTTTCACCTGCCGTGCTCGCCACCTTGAGCGATCCGGATTATCAGAAAAAAATTGCTGCCGATCCCGACTTCACCAAGTACTCGGGCTTCCTCGCCATGGCCCAGCACAACCTCAAGCGCCTGGCCGACGCCGGCGTGTCGTTCGGCATGGGAACCGATAGCGGTGTCCCCGGCCGCTTCCCGGGCTTCTTCGAGCATTGGGAAATGGAGTTGATGGTCGACGCCGGCCTGACGCCCTCGCAAGTAATCGTCGCCGCCACCAAAAGCGGGGCTGATTTTCTGCGCGTCAACGATCTGGGCACGCTCGAAGTAGGCAAATGGGCGGACCTAATCGTTCTAGATGCCAACCCCGCTGCGAACATCCGCAATACACGCTCCATCGCAGCGGTCTACATCGCCGGCCACCGCGTGGCACCGTAGTTGCCGCAAGCGTTAGGCGTTACAGCGATGTTAGACTGGATGTAGAGGCTGCGATGCACACGCCCTCCACATCCCGGCCGTCACTCTTCGGCTCCGATTAAGGCCGTCTCCTTCCCCGTTTCTGTTGCTTCAATCTAGAAGTGTCGATAGAAGAAGGAGACTGATATGCTTAGCGAAACCGTCCGCCTGGACCTTCCACAGATCCTTACGAAGTTACCCGGGCCACAGGCCGAGGTGGTGATCGAGCGCGACCGCAAGGTGCTCTCGCCCTCTTACACCCGCTCGTATCCGCTGGTGGCCAGCCGGGGCGAGGGCGCCATCATCGAAGATGTCGACGGCAATCGCTTTCTTGATTTCAATGCTGGCATCGCGGTGTGCGCCACGGGCCATTGCCATCCCGAAGTGGTCGCGGCTATCGAAAAGCAGTCTGCGCGCCTGATCCACATGTCGGGCACTGATTTCTATTACGAAAATATGGTCGAGCTAGCTGAGAAGCTGGCATCCATCGCCCCCGGCGGCATCCCACGACGTGTATATTTCGGCAATTCCGGCGCCGAAGCCATCGAAGCCGCCATGAAGCTGGCTCGCTATCACACCGGCCGCGACAAGTTTATCGCCTTCTCCGGCGCGTTTCACGGCCGCACGCTGGGCGCACTCTCCCTCACCGGAAGCAAGGTGGTGCAGCGCAAAGGATTCGGTCCGCTCGTTCCGGGCGTCTATCATGCCCAATATCCGGATACGTACCGGCGGCCCGAAGGAAGTTCTGCCGAAGATCACGCCGTAGCTTGCGTCCGGTGGATTGAAGATGAGCTTTTCCGCACCCTGCTGCCTGCCGAGGAAGTAGCGGGTATCGTTGTCGAGCCTATCCAGGGTGAAGGTGGCTACATCATTCCGCCGCCGGCCTTCTTCGCCGAGCTCGAATGCCTCGCCAATAAACACGAAATTCTGCTGATCTTCGACGAAGTTCAGTGCGGCATGGGCAGGACCGGGCGCATGTGGGCGGCCGACCATTTCAGCGCGGTCCCCGATATTCTCGCCACGGCGAAGGGTATCGCCAGTGGGCTGCCGTTGAGCGCCATGGTCGCTCGCGCCGAGCTGATGGATTGGCCAGCCGGTGCGCACGCCTCCACCTTCGGCGGGAATCCGGTTGCCGTGGCGGCCTCGTTGGCCACCATTGATCTCCTCGAGCGTGAGCTCATCCAAAACGCAGGGCGCATCGGCGGCCATATCCTGGACCGCATCCGGCATTGGCCGCGACGATTCCCGCATGTCGGCGATGTACGCGGGCTCGGCCTTATGATCGGGATCGAGATCGTACAGGATCAGCAGTCCAAAGACCGCGCGCCCGAATTGCGCAACCAATTAGTTTCCAAGGCCTTCGAGCGCGGCCTCCTGGTGCTTGGCGCGGGACGCAACTCCATTCGTCTTTGCCCGCCACTCATCATTACGCGCGATCAAGCCGACTTCGCCGTGGATACACTGGAGGAATGTCTGAAGCTGGTGCAGTAGCCTCGTCCTCCTCCAAGCGCACGCTCGACGTCGGCTGCGGCATCAACAAATATCCCGGCGCCATCGGTATAGATCGGAATCCACGCAGCCGTGCCGACGTCATCTGCGACCTGGACCGCTTTCCATACCCCTTCCGCGACAATTCGTTCGCTTCGCTCCGCGCCGTGCATGTCATCGAGCATGTCTCCGATGTCATCCGAGCCATGGAGGAGTTTCACCGCGTCGTCTCGCCGTCGGGCCGCGTCCTGATCGTCACTCCTCATTACACCGACTTCAGCTCTTTCTGCGATCCTACCCATCGCTGGCATCTCAACAGTTTCTCGTTCCGCTATTTCGGACCCGATCACGGCGGCTACGAATACTATTCGCGCGCGCGTTTTCGGGAACTGAGGGTCCACGTCCGCCTGCTGGCGTTCTGGCGCTGGCTTGGCTTCGAATTCCTGGTCAACCACTTCCCGCGCTTCCGCCGCTTCTGGGAGTATTACCTCTGCTACATCGTCCGCGGCAAAGTGATGGAGTTCGAGTTCGAAGCCGTCAAGTGATGTATATGGCGATGTATAGTTAGTTGTGGCGATGATTCGCAAACAAATCTACATTGCCCCTCAGCAGGACAAAATGCTGAAACGCTTAGCGCGGCAAACCCGCAAGACCGAAGCGGAGATCATCCGCGACGCGATAGAGGAGCATGCGCGATCGTTAAGGGACAAGCAGAGTCGAGTGCAGGCTTGGCGCGCGATTGAGGCCACCATCGAGCAGAGAATGAAACTGGCGGCAGTCGAGGCAGGCCGATCATGGAAGCGGGAGGACCTTTACGATCGTGGCCGATCGACACGTTTCTGCTAGACACAAACGTCCTGGTCTACCTGTATGACATCTCAACTCCCGACAAACAGAGCCAGGCCATCGCGACCCTCCGCAGGCTCGAAGAGCATAGCGCTGGTGCTGTAAGCACGCAGGTGCTCTCGGAGTTCTTTAACGCCGCGACTCTCCGTTTGCGGCCGCCTCTGTCAGTCGAAACAGCGCTTTCCGAATTGGAGCGTCACGTGCAAGTCTGGACCGTTCTCCAGGTAACTACCGAGGTGATTCTGGCCGCCGCCCGCGCCGTTCGCGACCATAAACTTACTTTCTGGGACGCCCAACTGTGGGCCGCTGCTAAAATTCACGGGCTCGAAACTATCTTTAGCGAGGATTTCGATTCCGGGTCTACGCTCGGCGGAGTGCGCTTCATCAATCCGTTTGAGCCCGGATTCCACCTGCCAAAATTCCTTCCATGAGATGAGATTATCTGTATCCCCCCGCCACTCCTCCTCCTGGGACTATCGCTGACGGCGGCATAAAGATAATCGCCGCAAGATCCGATTACAGAAATGAATTAGGGCGCTTAGGTATGCTGGGCCGCTTATACGAATTCGCCGATGTCCTCCGGCATCATGCCCGGCAACGCCACCTCACTCCTGACCACGCCCTCGGCCGCCGTGGCGAGGATATCGCCTACCGTTACTTGCAGCGCCACGGGATTATTATCGTCGCCCGCAACTATCGCATGGCTTCCGGCGCCGGAGAAATCGATCTCATCGGGTGGGAGGATGACCGTCTAGTATTCGTTGAAGTGAAATCCCGCCAGACCGACGAATATGGCTCTCCCGACCGCGCCATTGGCCCCCAGAAGCGCTCGAGCGTAATCCGAGCCGCTAGCGAGTTCGCGCGTCACGCCGACGTCCTCTGGGAGAAAGTCCGGTTCGATACGGTGACCGTCGTCTTCACGACACCGCCCTCGGTGACTCATTTTCGAGACGCCTTCGGATCCAGCGCCGCATAATCTTAAGGTATACTTACGTTAACTCGGCAAATCTATATAACAACGGGACTTGAGCGTTGTCAGATATTCGCAAAGACCCCGTAACTGGCCGCTGGGTCATCATCTCCGGCAAGCGCGCGGCGCGCCCTGGCGATTTCACCCGGACCCGTGACCTACCCAAGCCCAACGGACGCTGCCCCTTCTGCTACGGCCATGAGGCCGACACGCCTCCCGAAATTCTTTCCTATCGTGAAAACGGCAATGGGCATTGGAATCTGCGTGTGGTCCCAAACAAGTTCTCGGCCCTTCGCGTCGAAGGCATGCTCGACCGCGAGGGTGAGGGACTCTACGACCGCATGAGCGGCGTCGGCGCGCACGAAGTGATCATCGAAAGCCCGGACCACGAAATGTCGCTCGCCGGCCTTCCCGAAAAGCGTGTCGAAGATCTGTTCTGGGCTTTCCGCGATCGCATCGTCGACCTCAAGCGCGACAGCCGCCTGCGTTATGTTTTGCTTTTCAAGAACCACGGTGAAGAGGCCGGCGCTTCGCTCGAACATACCCACTCGCAGATAATCGCGCTTCCGGTAGTACCGATACAGGTGCAGGAAGAGCTCGAGGGTGCCCAGCGTTATTACTCATTCAAAGAGCGCTGTGTATTCTGCGATATCGTACGGCAAGAATCCGCCAACGATGCACGCGTCATCCTTGAGACCGACCAGCTACTGGTCATTTCGCCCTACGCGCCCCGATTTCCGTTTGAAACCTGGGTCCTGCCGCGCTCTCACAATTCGCATTTCGAGACTGCTGAGCCGAGTCTTATTCAGAGCCTGGCATGGGCCATGCGCGCCATCATCCGCAAGATGGAAAAGGTCCTGGAATATCCCGCGTACAACTTCTTGATTCACACCGCGCCTGTCCAAGCACCCCCGCTTGATCATTATCATTGGCATCTGGAAATCATTCCGAGACTTGCCAGAGTTGCTGGATTTGAATGGGGCGCTGGATTCTATGTCAATCCCACACCGCCGGAGGAATCAGCGCAGTTCTTACGCGACTCCGGGCTCTGAAGGGGCCGCTAGCCCGCGGGCCGTCCAGTAGCAGTTCGGCCTAAAGTGAAGAAGTGCACGGGCCGCCTGTTCCGGTTTTGCGGTTTCGAACAAACAAGTCCGAGAACCTGCCCGCCCCTCTACGCGCACATTGATCGCGCTCTGGCTTACCCGATAGGCCATTTCCGCCCCGTGATGCAACTGGAGAGATTCGAGCGGCCAATCCGAGCCGGCAATCATCCGAATCCCCTGCGGGGTCATCAAAATGGTCATCTCCGAGGGAGTGTGCCCCGATTCAACGCTGCTTTCGGCAGCATTTAGAATCTGCATCGCGTTGTCTACGAACCGGCTCACAAATCCCTTATCGGGGCCAGCCGCCGCACTTTGAAACTTTATTGTCCAATCGCAAGTGACAAACGGAAGTACTATCACCGCCCGCTAGAATGAAGGCATGCGCATCCTGCTCTTCAGCGGCAAAGGAGGCGTTGGCAAAACCAGCATCGCCGCCGCGACCGGCCTGCAATTATCCAGGCTCGGTTACTCCACCTTAGTTATGAGCGTCGACCCCGCCCATAGCCTCGCCGATGCCTTCGACCTCGATACCGGCCTCTTCCAGGAAAAAACCAACGACCCTTATCCCATTGACTCCAACCTCTCCATCCAAGAGGTCAACATCCAGAAGGAAATAAAACGCCACTGGCGCGAAATCTCCACCTACGTCGTCTCCGTCCTCCGCACCACCGGCATTAGCGACGTCGAAGCCGAAGAGCTCGCCATCCTTCCCGGCATGGAAGAGCTCAGCGCCATGATGTACGTGAATCAATTCCGCCGCGAGGATCGTTACCAGGTGATTATTCTCGATTGCGCTCCCACCGCCGAGTCCATGCGCTTCGTCAGCATGCCCACCACGCTCGATTGGTACATGAAGCACGTCTTTCCGTTCCAGCGAGGTCTGCTCAAAGCCGTGCGGCCAGTTGCCAACCGTATCTCGCCCGTCGAGTTGCCTACTGACAGCTACTTCGCCAACATCAAGCACCTGTTTGGACGCCTTGATGGCATTGCCGATTTGTTGGAGGATCCCAAAACGACCAGCGTCCGACTCGTCACCAATCCCGAGAAGATGGTCCTCCGCGAAACCCAGCGCGCCTTTGTCTATTTCTCCTTGCACGGGCTCACTGTCGACGCCATCATCGTCAATCGCGTCCTGCCGGAAGCCGTCACAGACACTTGGTTCGACCAGTGGCGCGCTTCCCAAGCCAAGGTCCTGGACGAGATCGAAGAATACTTCGCGCCCGTCGGGATGAAACGTGTCCCCCTATTCACGCACGAAGTGCTGGGACGCGAACGCCTCACCGAGCTCGCCAACGTGCTTTATACCGAAAAAGAAGATCCCTCCGCCATCATCCGCACCGAGGCGCCCTATACGTTCGAAAAGATCAATGCCCATTACGAAGTGCGCTTGCGGCTGCCCTTCGCCGTCAAGGGCGAGATCGGGCTGTTCAAGAAAGGCGACGAGCTGGTGATCGAGATCGGCACTCTGCGCCGCCACATCGGGCTGCCAACCTCCATGGCCGCCCTGAATCCCACGCGGGCCACGTTACAGAATAAAATGTTAACAGTGGAAATGAAGGAAGGCTGACATGGAAGAAAAACAAACAACGGCTCAGGCCCCCGGTTGCTTCTTTTGCTCTATCGCCGCGCCGCAGATCGAGGCGTTCATCGATCATCTCTGGCCGGCGGGCACGCGCGAACACTTTCGCAACGCGCGGATCGAGGTGCTGAAAGGCATGCGCAGCATGCTCGACGCTCGCATCGATCACCTTTCGCAACACGATACCAAGGGCACTAAAGTCACCGTCGAGTAAATGCCCTTACCGCTGGCTGAGGCCGCCATCCACCGCCAGCACCTGGCCGGTGACGAAGTTGGTCGCGTTCAGGAAATACAGCACCGCGTCGGCGACTTCCTCCACTGTTCCAGATCTTCGCGCCGGCGTCGCCGCGATCATCTCTTCTATGCGAGGCTCCTGGCCGGACGATAGAATCACCCCTGGCGCAACCGAGTTCACCGTGATCTCCGGTGCAAACGCCTTGGACAGGGTGCGCGTTAACATGATCACTCCAGCCTTCGACGCGCAATAGTGCGCGTACATTTCCCACGGCCTTATCCCACCCAACGAGCTGATGTTCACAATCCTTCCTTCGCCCGACTTCTTCATCAGCAGCGCCCCTTGCTGGCAACAGAAAAACGTCGCCTTCAGATTCACGCCGTGGATGAAATCCCAATCGGCTTCCGTAACCTCCAGTGGATCCCGGCGCCGGAACCGCGCCGCGTTGTTCACCAGTCCATAGATCGGACCTACTTCACGAAACATCCGCCGGATCTCTTCCACGCTCTCCAGATTCGCTTGGAACACGGGAGCGGACCCGCACTCCTCGGCTGTTGCTCGCGCTTCCTTCTCCGAAGTCCCGTAATGGATTGCAACACGGTAGCCCTCTTGATACAGACGCAGCGCGATCCCTCGCCCAATCCGCTTCGCCGCCCCCGTCACTAGTACGGTCTTCATCGTGGCGCACGCACTCTTGCGTGCCGTGTTCGCACTCCTGCGAACACCAGTAAACTAAACAACCGGATCCCCGTGTATCTCAACTTCGTCCTCCTCTACCCCACTGCGTTCCGGCTCCGGCAACCGTCCCGTCCAGTTCGCCCACAGCCAAAAGAACGCCGTACTCGAGCTCAAGAGACCCGACACCACGCCAATCGTCCGCGGACTCCAATGCTGCGACGCGATTCCCGCCCCCATCATCGATAGCAGCATCATCGACCACGACATCGTCTCCATGGTCGCAAACACGCGTCCCCGAAATTCATCCGGCACGTGCCGCAGTAGTTGTGAAACGTTGAGTACCGAGCTTACAGCGATCGCCGACCGCGACATCGCCAGAAAAATCGCCGCCAGCCAGAAATATGGCATCTGGCTGAAAATCACATACGCTCCGCCATGGATCACGTAGCAAATGCTGATTGCCTTCTTATACTCTCCGAATGAAATTCGCTTTCCCAGCCAGTGCGCGAACATGCCTCCGATCAACAGCCCCACACCGGCCGCCGCCCACAGATATCCGATTCCCGCAGGCCCGCGATTGAAAACTAGCTCGCCGAACAAGCTGAACAGAATCTGCGCCGCACCGCCTCCCGACGCCCATCCTACCGCCAGCAGCGCAATCCCTAGAATCAACGGCGACGATTTCATGTACCGCAGTCCCTCGGTATACTCGTGCCACGGTCGAACCACCTCCGCTTCCGTCAATCCTGCCCGCCGTTGTGCCCGGAAGCTACCGCCTTTCAGATGCAGACTCGCGATACTGGCCGCCGAAAATAGGAACGACATCGCGTTGAACGCGAACGCCCACTCGTAGCCGAACTGCGCCACACTTGTCCCGCCCAAAAACGCCCCGATCGTCAGTGTCATCCACTGCGTGGTCTGCGTTAACGAATTGGCTGTGTGCAGCTCTTCTTTACTCGCGATGGTCGGTAGTATCGCCGACCGCCCGCTGGTGAAGAACGGCGAAGCAAACATCAGGAGCGCACTGAGCAAGTACAGCAGCCAGGTGTCTTTGCGTGGAATGGCCAGAATGAATCCCAGCGCCACTACTGCCCGCACCAGGTCGCTCGCGATCATGATCTTCTTGCGATCCAGCCGGTCCAGCACTACTCCGGCCAGCGGCCCCGCCATCACCGCCGGAATCGCGCGCGCGAGCATCACGCCCGTCACCACCATCCCTGAGCGGGTATTCGCCAGCGCCAGGCTGAAAACAGCGACGTTGTTGAAGTGATCGCCGATCTCGCTCACCACTTGGCCACTCCAGGTGTAGCGATAGTTGCGGTTATTCTTCAGCAAGAGCAGGAAGTCGGACATCTTAACGGCTTCGAGTTGCTAACTCCTGATCACTGAACGCTTTCCCGGCGAACAGTGATGGATTTGATGAAGGCCATATCGAGATCGTAACCGAAGCCGGGCGCGTCCCTAACCTCGATGGTCCCGCGCGGCGTCGTCTCCACCGCCGGATGAATTATGTCGCGCTTCCAGTAGCGCTTGCTCGCCGACACATCTCCGGGTAGCACGAAATTCGGAAGGGTCGCCAGCGCGACGTTGTGCGCGCGTCCAATCCCAGACTCCAGCATCCCTCCGCACCACACCGGAACTCCGGCCGCATGCGCAACGTCGTGCACTTTCTTCGCTTCGGCAAAACCACCCACGCGGCCCAGCTTGATGTTGATGATCCGTCCGGCCTTCATCCCCAAGGCCTGCTCGGCATGATGCGCCGACCGTATGCACTCGTCCAGACAAATTGGGGTCTTAAGCTCGGCCTGCAGTTTGGCGTGGTCGATAATTTCGTCATGCGCCAGCGGCTGCTCGATCATCATCAATCCGAATTCGTCCAGGCATTTCAGGCGCGCCGCATCTGCCAACGTATAGGCCGAATTAGCATCCGCCATCACCAGCGTATCCGGAAACCTACGCCGCACCTCGCGCACCACATCGACATCCCAATTGGGGCTGATCTTCATCTTGATGCGCTGATACCCCGCGGCCAGCTCCATCTCGATCTTCTGGAGTAGCTGCGGGACTGACTCTTGAATGCCGATCGAGACCCCGCACGGAATCTCTCGACGCGCACCGCCACCGATGTGCTGATACAGCGGCCGTCCGAGCATGCGTGCTTCCAGGTCCCAGATTGCAGCCTCGACACCGCCTCGCGCCATCCGGTGCCCGCGGATATGCGCCGTCCGACCGCCCACCTCCGCCGCGCTCTCGAACTTGTGATTCAAGACCCGCGGCGCCACGTAATCGCGCGCGATCAGCCAAGCTGACTCCGTCCACTCCTCGTTGTAGAACGGATTCTCTCCCGCCGTGATTTCGCCCCATCCGGAAATGCCGCTGGAAGAAACTTCCACCAGCACCATGTGACGGTCCGTCGTCCGGCCGAAGCTGGTCTCGAAGAAATGGACCAGGGGCATCTTGATCTGGTGCAGCGTGACTCGTTCTATTTGCATTCCCATTTTCCTAGCTGGTATGTTCCGGCCTGCTCCGATTTCTCGAATCCGATAACGGCCAATCCCCGATCGAAGGCGCTTCCGAACTCCTGACTCGCCTGCTGCTGGAGCGCGCGCGCCCCCGCCGGGTCCTTCGTTCGAAGCTCCGCGATCTCGGTGGGGATCGCGATACGCGCCTCCACCGGGTTACGTTGGAACTTCTCGCCGGCGATGATCGCCTTAACCCGCGCGCTTGCGATCCACCATTCGGCCACACAGCGGTCCGTCGGCAAGCCTCCGTGTAAATGGCTGGTAGTTGTGCCGTATTGATTGAGCACGTAGCGGCGAACTACGGCGCCCAGCCGCTCGATGTTGAAAAATGCATTCTTGATTTCGAGTGGATCGAACGTCCATTCAATCAAATCGACCCCGCGGCCAAGCGCATCGTCCCGTTGCGCCAGTTTCAGTCTTCGCCCTACGCCCGAGTTGCGGTAGCCCGCCAACACGCCCAGCATGTGGCTATGCAGGTAGCTTTTCCCGCCGGCCTTCAACCCTGGAATGGAAAGCGCGAACCCCACCATGCGTTTGCCGTCGAACGCTCCGAACGCCTGCCCGCCGATCTTGGTCGCCACCACGAACAGCCTCAGCGGAAGCAGTTCGACATCTTTGAATCCCCAAATCTCCTGCTGCAGCCGGACCGCGTCGTTGAATTCGGCATGGTTGGTCAGCGCGCGCGTCTCAATCATCGGCTCTCTTGGCCTCCTGCCAGAGTGCCTCCATCTCTTCGATGGTTGCGCCTGGGAGCTTAGCGCCCGCCTCGACGTGCGCGAACCGCTTGCGGAACTTCGCATTCGTTTTGCGCAAAGCTTGTTCGGGGTCTACCTTCACGAAGCGCGCCAGGTTTACCAGCACGAACAGCAGATCGCCAATCTCGCCTTCCAACTCCTCGCGCGATCCACCGGCGCGCGCCTCATCCAGTTCGTCCAGCTCTTCATCCAGCTTATCGAGAACCTGTTCGGCATTCTCCCAGTCGAACCCGACCCCCGCTGCCTTCGAAGAGATCTGTTGCGCCTCTACCAATGCCGGCAAATTGCGAGGGACCGATTCCAGCAGCCCGCGCACAGCTTCGCCCTTACTCTTTTTCTCATCGGCTTTGATTTCGTCCCAGCGGCGCTTGACGTCGTCGGACGTCTTGGCCGACCCATCCGCGAACACGTGGGGATGCCGCCGGATCAGCTTTTGGACGATCGCGTCGATGGAATCATCAATGCGGAACTTGTTTTCTTCGGAGGCCATTTGCGCGAAGAAAACGGCCTGCAGCAGCAGATCGCCGAGTTCGTCGGCTAGCGCCGGCCAGTCGCGCTGGTCGATCGCCTCCAGGACCTCGTAGGTTTCCTCGAGCAGGTAGGGCTTGATCGTATCGAAGCTCTGCTCGCGATCCCAAGGGCATCCGCCCGGCGCTCGCAGCCGCACCATGATCGCGACCAGACGCTCGAATTTCTCACCTGTTGTTTGTGAATCAGCCGGCATTCCGTGGGAGAATCCCCAGTCTATCAAAGACTGCTGGAATGCCGGCCGCTTGAGCGGAAGAACTAGCGGGAGGACACTGAGACCGCGGCGACCCCGCCTTTCATCGGAGCACGGGAAGCGAACAGAATACGAGACTGCTGCCCAGGCAAATGGATTTCGGAAAGCACCAGCGTCCCGCCTTCCCGCGTAAATACGAGGCTAGCGTTTTGCAGCGGTGCGTTCGACTCCGTAGCCATCGTTAGAAACGCGGCCGAGTTACCAGACGTGCCGTGAATCACTAATAGATTTGATCCCCCGGCTCGGTCCACACGATAGTTGCCGGCGGGCAGTAGTTTGCCTCCAGCCTCAAACGCAAACGGAACATGCACGGTCACCACTTCGGATTGTGCGTTCACGGTCACCGCAAACGCGAGCAGGCTGCTGAACAGCAACATTAATTTTAGAAATCGGACAGTCATTGTGAATAATCCTTTCGATTGTGTTTTTTCGGTATCGGTTAGGCGGCATCCCGGGCACACTACGCGCATGCCAGCGCGGATACACACCAAAAGATTTCAACCGGGAAAAATGAAGTATGTCTTCGAGGACCGCAGATTGCCAGCAGTAACCTCTTACTGCCAGCCTATGACACCAAGAGTAACCGAGTTCCGGCGCAAGCGCCAATCAATCTTTTCTATCTGATTGATATAAGGCCAAATGCTTAGCTCACAACGGGTAAGGATATTTGGCCGGGTCCCAGTAGAATCGCTCGGTCACAACCTGGCCGTCCCGCCACACGCCGATCAACCGGACACTATGAACCTGCGAGACCGTCCCGGCCCACTCAACCGTCCGTTGGCGATTAGCCGCCTTGCCCCGGCACGGCTCACCGAAGTTTTCCTGCATGACCACATCGTCCGCATAAAACTGCTCAAAGGCTTCGAGGACCTTCTGGTCTTGCAATGCCTGATTCAGCTCCCGTTCGAGTTCAGCGGTGTTCACCCCCGGATTCTCTCATAGTCCAACAGCTAAAATAAGAACAGAATGAGTGAGAAGGAATATCCCCTGCCGCCGGCTACGTTCGACTTCCTGGTCATTTCTCTAAAAACCCAGATCGAGGTCCATCTCGGCCTGCTGCATTTCGGCGACGAGAAGGAGCGGCCCGAGCCCGAGTTCCGCATGGCGCGGCACAGCATCGATCTGCTGGCCATGATTCAGGAAAAAACGCGCGGCAATCTCTCCCTGGAGGAACAGCGGCTCATCGAGAACGCCCTCACCGAGCTGCGCTTTCGCTTCGTCCAGGCCCTTGAACAGCATCAAAAGAAGACTAGCGCCGCCGCTGAAACGGCAGCTCCCGCCGCAGAGCTGCCCAAGTCAGAAGGCCAAACCGGTTCGTAAATGCCCGTCGACTCGTTCAGCATCACGGTGCTCGGTTCGGGCACCAGCGTGGGAGTGCCAACTATCGGCTGTCATTGCGCAGTCTGCAATTCCGACGATCCCCGCGACAAACGGCTGCGGCCCTCCATCTATGTCAAGTTCCAGGACCATGGCGTCCTCATCGATACCACGCCGGATTTCCGCCAGCAGGTCCTGCGCGCCCATATCGAACGCATCGACGCAATTCTCTTCACACACTCGCACGCCGATCACGTCATGGGCCTCGATGATGTGCGCCCCTTCAACTTCAAACAAGGCGGCGTAATTCCCATTTACGGATCGGCCGAAACGCTCGACAATATCCGCCGCTGCTTCCACTACATCTTCGACAATCACAAAACGGAATCCTCCCGGCCTCGTCTGGCCACTCACGTTTTCGATACGGCACCCATCGAACTCTTCGGCCTGCCGTTCACGCCCATACGGCTCTTCCACGGCAAGGGCACAGTGTACGGTTTCCGCTTTGGCGCGGCGGCGTATCTGACCGATCACAGCGACATCCCGGATGAATCCATGGAGCTGCTGTGCGGGCTAGACGTGCTGTTTCTCGATGCGCTGCGCCACCGCCCGCACCCCACCCATTCGACAGTCGGACGCTCGCTCCAATCGGTCGAGAAGCTGTCGCCCAAGCGCGCTTTTTTCACGCACATATGCCACGATCTCGCGCACGCGTCCACTGAGGACAAATTACCTCCGAATGTTCGTCTGGCGTACGACGGCCTCGAAATCCAGGTGGAGGGCTCCGCGCAATGATCTACCGCGGTCTTGCCGAAGTCCCGCCCGATTTTGGTCCTTGCGCCATCACCATTGGAAATTTTGACGGCGTGCACCAAGGGCACCGGCAGATCATGCAACGCGTCCGGGCAATTGCGCGCGAACACGGCTGGAAAGCCGCTGTTTTGACCTTCGATCCGCATCCCAGCAAACTCGTAGCCCCCGCTCGCGCGCCGCGACTTCTTACTACGCCCGAGCAGCGCGGGCGCTTGATGCTGGAGCAGGGAATCGACGAAGTCCTGATTCTGCCGTTCACGCCTGAAATCGCCAAGCTCAGTCCCGAGGAGTTCGTCCGCGAGATTCTGGCCGATGGCCTCAAGGCTCGATCCGTGCTGGTCGGCGACAACTTCCGCTTCGGACATCGTGCGGCCGGCGACGCGGCCACAATGGAAGAGTTGGGCGGCGAATATAGCTTTAGTACAGAAATCATCCCAGCGATTTCCTGGCGGGGGCGCGTCATTTCGAGCAGTGAGATCCGGCGCTTGATTGAGGCCGGTAATGTTTCGCTCGCCTGCAGATTACTCGGACGGCCGTACGCGCTCCAGGGCGCAGTTGTTCAGGGAGAAGGCAGGGGATCGAAACAAACCGTGCCGACGTTGAACTTAGATACCCAGGCCGAAGTTCTGCCCAGGATTGGTGTCTATATAACGCGCACGCGCGAATCCCATGGACCGCGGAATTGGCCTTCCATCACCAACATCGGCTACCGTCCGACCTTCAACGGCCACGGCCTGACCATCGAGACGTTTTTACTGTCCAACCTGGATGGAGCACCGCCCCAAGCGATTTCGGTGGAATTCCTTCGTTGGGTTCGTGAAGAACGGAAGTTCGAGAACGCAGAAGCGCTCAAGGCCCAGATCCTTCGCGATGTGGGACGCGCCCAGGCATACTTCCGGCGCCTGGAAGGCGCGCTGATGCCGGATGAGGGAGAATCAAGAAGAAAGGTAACGACATGAGTCTATCCGAAGGCAAAGTGCGCCATATGACGGCGCTTTCCAATAAAGACGGCGTCATCGCTGCCGCCGCCATGGACCAGCGCGGAAGCCTGCAGAAAGCAATCGCAAGCGCCAAAGGAGTCGCCAACGACCAGGTGACGCCCCAGATGATGACCGAGTTCAAAACCGCGGTGACCAAAGTTCTAACGCCGCACGCCAGCGCGATCCTCCTGGATCCGGAATTCGGGATTCCCGCCGCCAAGGCTCGGTCCTCCAACGCGGGCCTCTTACTGGCGTACGAGGAGAGCGGCTACGATAACACCAAACCCGGTCGCCTGCCCGATCTGTTGCCGCACGTGTCCGCCAAACGCATCAAAGATTGGGGCGCAAATGCGGTCAAGATTCTCCTTTACTATTCGCCGTTCGATGATGCCCAGATAAACGATATCAAGCACGCTTTCATCGAGCGCATTGGCGCCGAATGCGAGACCCACCAGATCCCGTTCTTTCTTGAATTCGTCGGCTATGATCCGAAGGGCGGCGACGAAAAAGGTCTGGAGTTCGCCAAACAGAAGCCTCAAGTCGTAATGGGCGCGATGGAAGAATTCTCGAAGCCGCAATATCGCGTGGACGTGCTCAAAGTCGAAGTTCCGATCAACGCGCACTTTGTTGAAGGCAGCAGCGTGTACAAGGGGCAGAAAGCATATACCAGAAAAGAGGCGCTGGACCTTTTTCGTCAAGCCGCCGCGGTAGCGAAGAAGCCTTTCATCTATCTGAGCGCCGGAGTCGACAACGCGCAGTTCGTCGAATCGTTGAATATGGCGGCGGAAGCCGATACGGACTATTCGGGCGTTTTGTGCGGCCGTGCGACGTGGAAAGACGGAATTCCGATCTACGCCACCAAGGGAGCGAAAGCGCTGGAAGATTGGCTGTCAAACCAAGGCGTCAAGAATATCGAGGCCGTCAACGCCGCCGTCAAGACTGCAAAACCTTGGTACCGGAAAGCCGGCGTGGCGCAACCGGCGCTGGCTTAGTTTCTTAAGCTCCACCGGCCGCGGCGTCCGTCACTGGCACTTCGTCGAGAGTAATCGGCGCTTTCTTGAACTGGACACCTTCCCAGCGGGCCACCACCACCGTAGCCATGCAGTTGCCCAGCAGGTTTACCGACGTTCGCGCCATGTCCATCAGCGCGTCGGCGCCCAGAATTAGCGCTACGCCGGAAACCGGAAGACCAAAAGTCGCCAGCGTCCCGGCCAGAATAACGAGCGAGGCGCGCGGCACCGCGGCAACGCCCTTGCTGGTGAGCATCAGCGTCAGCATCATTAATAGCTGCTGGCTGAGCGGCATGTGTATGCCGGCGGCTTGAGCCACGAAGACCGAGGCCAGCGAAAGATAGAGCGTACTGCCGTCCAGATTAAAACTGTAGCCCGTTGGGAGCACGAAGGCCACAATGTGTTTGGGCACGCCCATGAGCTCCAAGTTTTCGAGCGCCAGCGGCAGCGCGGCCTCGCTTGCGGCCGTCGAGAATGCAATGATGAACGGCTCCTGGACCGCTCGAACAAATGGCCGCAGCGGGATACGAGCAATCAAGGCTACGGCGCCCAGCACCACGACAATGAAGATCACCAAGGCGCCGTAAAGCGTCAACACCAGTTTTCCGAGCCCCAGCAGAACACCCAAGCCTTTGCTTCCGATCGTATGGGCCATCGCCGCGCCAACGCCGATCGGAGCCAGATACATGACGTACTTGGTATAGCGAAACATCACTTCGGAGAGAGCCTTGCAGAAGGTGACCACTGCTTCGGCTTTGGAGCCAATCGCCGCGCAAGCCGCGCCGAACAAGAAGGCGAATACCACGATCTGCAGAACGTCCCCGCGCGCCATGGCATCGATCACGCTGGCCGGAAAGGTATGCTCCAGCGTTCCCGAAAACGTCGGGCTGACTTGAGGCAGGCCCGTCTCAGTGGCTGCGCGCTCCAGCGTCATGCCCTCTCCCGGCCGAATCAAATTGACGGCGCCCAGGCCCAGGAACAACGCAATAGTAGTCAACACTTCGAAATAGATAATGGCTTTCAAACCGATCCGTCCCATCGTCTTCACGCTGCCCGTGCCGGCGATGCCGTAGACCAAAGTGCCAAAGATCAGGGGCGCGATGATGGACCTGATCAAGCGCAGAAACACGTTGGCCAGCGCCGCCACCCAGTCCGCTTTGCCGACGTCGGGGAAGACCGCGCCCAGCACGACGCCCAGCACCATGGCGATAAAGATCCAAGCTGTGATTGAAAGCCTTTTCATCGCTCACCCCATTTTAGTTTTTGCCGCAATACATCGAAGAAATACATTCTCGGCGGCCGGACCAGGTGGACGCAATTCTCTGATCTGCGGCAGACAATTTGATCTTCGTGAAGGAGAGGCTCGCCCACCTGGCCATCCACGGTCAGGAATGCTTCACGATCGGCGGCGCGGCAAATGATCCGAACCACCATGTCATCGGGAACCAACACGGGACGGTTGGTGAGCATGTGCGGGCAGACCGGCGTAATACAAATAGCCGCGACGGCCGGGTACACAATTGGGCCGCCGGCCGAGAGTGAATATGCCGTCGAGCCTGTGGGCGTGCAGACAATCAGTCCGTCGGCTTTGAAGGTGCCGATGAACTGCTGATCCACATACGTCTCTAGATCGATCATGCGCGCAATCTGGGTTTTGTTAATGACGATGTCGTTTAGAGCTTCGTAAGAACGGATGGTCTGACCGGCGCGCAGCAGTTCGCCATGCATCATCCGGCGCGGAACAATCCGCTGCTCGCCGTGCAACGCGCGCTCTAGTTCCGGATAAAGCTGATCGAGTGTGATGGCGGTGAGAAAACCGAGCCCACCGAGGTTAACGGGGAAGATTGGGATCACCCGGCCGGCGACGGCCCGCGCGGCCGCGAGCAACGTACCGTCCCCGCCCAACACGATCACCAGTTGCGTGCCCTCGGGGACCTTATCGCGCGACAGCCCAGCATTTCCGCCCATGTAACGAGCGGCCTCTTCGTCCAGCTGCACCTTGACGTGGCGTTCGTTCAACCAAGCCACCAGAGCCGGCACGAGAGTGGACGCCTCAGGAATCCCGGGCTTAGCCATGATACCGGCCACTTTCACTTTAATGTCGGGCATACAAGAGGAATTCCTGGTTGCCTTCAGCGCCCAAAATGGGAGATGGAATAATCGCGGTTTGAAAACCGAGCTGCTTGACGGCCTCATCCACACGCCGGCAAGCCTGCTGGTGCAATGCGGGTTCGCGAATAATTCCTCCTTTGCCGACCTGATGCCGCTCCAGTTCGAATTGGGGCTTTACCAGGATAACCATTTCCGCGGTCTTGGCAAGCACGTTCGGCAGCGCCGGTAAGATCATTGTGATGGAGATGAAGCTCACATCGCAAACCGCAAGATCGATCGGCTCCGGGACCTCGTTGCGGCCCAGGTGCCGCGCATTGATTTGTTCCTGGACCACCACGCGCGGGTCGTTTCGTAATTTCCAATCGAGCTGGCCGGTGCCGACGTCGATCGCGTAGACGCGCGTGGCGCCGCGCTGCAGAAGACAATCCGTAAAGCCGCCCGTGGAGGAACCGATATCGAGGCAGACCTTGCCGGCGACGTGAATGCTGAAATGATCGAGCGCTGCTTCCAGCTTTAAGCCGCCGCGTCCGACATAGCGCGGCTGCTCTGTAACTTCAATCTTCGAATCCGGCGCAACCGTGTGGCCCGGCTTGTCTACCTTTTGGCCGTTGACGAAGACTTCTCCGGCGAGAATCAACGCTTGCCCTTTTTCGCGCGACTCCACCAAACCGCGCTCCACCAACAGCACATCCAGCCGGAGGCGTTGTTTCATAGCCTGGTCAAGCGGTACGGTGAACGATAAAGTCGGCCAGTTCGCGCAGCCGATCGGCGCTCTCACCAAATTCACGTAAAGCCAAGTGGGCCGCGACACGCTCCTGCTCGGCCATGGCGCGCGATCGATCCAAACCGTAGACGGCTGGGAAGGTGATCTTCTGCTGCTTAACATCTTTACCCGCTGTCTTGCCGAGAGCCTCGGAGGACTGTTCGACATCGAGTACATCGTCGACGATCTGAAACGCCAGGCCGATGTGCTCGCCGTAGCAGGAGAGCGCGTGCAACTGATCGTCATCGGCTCCCGCGTAGATTCCACCGATTCGCAGACTGGCTTTGAGCAGAGCGCCGGTCTTAGCGCGATGAATGGCTTCGAGCAAAGCGGCCGTCGGATGTTTGCCTTCCCCCTCCAGATCGTGCACCTGGCCGCCGATCATACCGTCGACCGTTCCTGAGGCAAGGGCCAGCTCTTCGATTAGGCGAACCTTGCGCCCGGGCTCGCAAACGAGTTGCGCGAGCACCTGAAATGCCAGCGTCAACAGAGCGTCCCCGGCCAGGATCGCGATCGCTTCGCCGAACACTTTATGACAGGTGGGCCGGCCCCTCCTTAGGTCGTCGTTATCGAGCGCGGGCAAATCATCGTGGATCAAGGAATAGGTGTGAATGAGCTCCAGCGCGCAAGCAGCGGATTCAATTCCGGCGGGCGAATCGGAAACGGACTGTGCGGCCGCTATACATAGGATGGGCCGCACGCGCTTGCCGCCCGCGAAGAGGCTGTAGCGCATCGCCTTGTGGATCGATTCGGGCGCCGTAGATTCTACGGGGACCCATCGCCGCAGAGCTTCCTCAACCCGGATCTGCTGCTCGACAACGTATGCAGCCAGCGTCATGCTTTGTCGGGCTGGAACGGCTCGGCTTGGATCTTGTTGCCCTTGCGGACCAGCACCTCGATGCGGGTTTCGGCTTCTTCCAACTGTTTGCGGCAAGCCTCGCTCAGGCGCATCCCCTTTTCAAACAGCTCGAGTGCACGCTCCAAAGGGAGATCGGCGCCTTCCATCTCCTTGACGATCTTCTCGAGCTCCTGAAGGCCATTCTCGAAGCTGGCGGCTGGTTTTTCCTCGCCGGGCATTTTCTCATTCTGGCACAGGAGCCGGGAGGCACGGGTTCAGATGGGACCGCGCCTTTGACGCATCTCATCGGACTGTCGGGATGGCGCCCAACCGCGTTTTGAAAAAACGAAGCCAGCCTGGCAAGGGGACTGACGACGCGACGGCCGCGCGGAGAAGCCATTGGGGGGCGCGTCCCTCGCGATTGCCTTACGATGGAGTTGATGAGTAGACGTAAGGCCGCAAAGAAGAAGGCTCGCAGTCACGCCGCCCATCATTTGACTGAACTGGTCAGCAAACAGATGGGATTAACGCTCAGCGATGCTATTATCTCGGCCCTGGAAGACAAGCTTAAGACCATCGTGAACCCATCGATCGCTCGACGATAGATGCAACTACTGCGGCGTTAGACGCGCTTCCAGTTGTCGATCGCCGTTCACCGGAGGAGATTCTAGAGTACGACGAGATTGGAATTCCCAGTAATTGACACCTCGGCTCTACTTGCGACTGCGCCGTTTATGCGCTGGCTGGAATTCGTGGTGAACCCGTTTTGGCGACAGGCAACGATTTTGCGGCTACGGACTTGATTGTCCATCTGTTATAGACAAGAAGTGCGAGGACCCGACCAGAGTGTCGGCGCGCCACGCAGGGATATTTCCCGTGCCAGCTACAGGCCAAGACGATCGAGCTTCGGTTTCTCATACACGTCGTCTTCTCCGGGGTATCTCAACGCGTCGTCGAACTTGCCGGTTTCCTTCGCAAGCGCCCACAGCAGCGACTCGCCCGCGGGAACCGTCTTGGGCGCGCGCAGGAAAATCGGATCGCGAAAGGCGTGCTCGGCACTCACGATCCGCCAGCCGCGCCGGTGAAACATATTAAGCACGTCCGCCAGGAACAGCGAGTTTAGAAGATTCCAGTGAACCAGGACAGTATGCGGCACGCTCCGGCCCAGCACCCGCACGGATAAATCGTCATAGAATTGCGCCCGGTCCCAAAGGTGATCGAGGTACGGCTGACGGAAACGATTCACATCGAACCCGGCATCGCTGGCCAGGCGCTGCCGCAGCCGGCTGTCATAGTACCAATCGGAGGCGTCGATAGTGACATAGCCAGTGCGATAGTGATGCGCGGACAGAAACTCGCGCATACGGTCGCGCTTGGCGGCCGTATTACCCTCTTTGAGCAGCGGGAATCGAAATAGGCGGGGCGTGGAGAGATCCGGGGCAAGGACGTTATCGGCATGGACAACATCGGCCGAAAACTCTTCGAAGGTAATCGAATCGTAGTTGCGGTGCGAGTAAGTGTGGTTGCCGATGAGGTGGCCGGCCTGCTTCCAGGGCTGGATTAGGGCTTGACCCGTGGCGTTGTCGGCATTGCGTCCGATGACAAACAGGGCAAGCCGGGCTTGATGACTTAGCATGGCGCCGAGAAGCCGCGCGTTGGTCTCGGTGGGATTGGGGAGCGGCATCCAGTTGAGGTCATCCATAGTGATCGCGATGGACCGCTGGGTCGTTGCCGCGCGGGCGACCGTGCCTGCGGTCCCAAACAAAAAGTCTCGGCGAGTCATGGTACAGCGACTCCTAGCTGCTGTGCAGCTTGGACCAGGTTTTGCCAGACGCCGTCGGAGAGTGGGATACCCTCACGACGGCGAAGCTCTTCGGCACGCCATTCGGGCTCGCCAGCCACCAGCACTTCATCGTAGCCTTTGGCGGCACGCGAGGACTTGACGAGCGTCACCAGCGACTGCATCCGTGAAGAAAACTCGTCCAACGGCATGAAGCGGGCCAGGTCGACAGCCAGGAACAATTGGCTGGTGCGCATGGGTTGTCCCTGGATGCGAATCCCGCCGAGTTCCGTAGACATCGCGCCGCCGCTAAGCACCGCGCAAAGGATTTCGGCCATCATCGCCAGACCGCTGCCTTTGTATCCGCCGAGCGGCATCAGAAGACCGTTAAGCGCGGTCTCGACAATTTCAGTGGGGACCCCTTGGCAGTCCATCGCCCAGCCAGGAGGAATTGTCGCGCGGCCATGGAACTGCGCGTTCATGATTTTGCCTAGCGCAACCGTGGTGGTGGCCATGTCGAGCAGCCAGGTGTTTGGTCCCGGTACCGACATGCAGATCGGATTGGTTCCGAAGCGCTGCTCACATCCTTGCCAGGGCGCGACCAGAGGCGAGGCGTTGCACATCACGATGCCGATCATACCGGCAGCAGACATGCGCTGCGCCCAAAACGCGGCGGCGCCGAAATGGTTTGACTCCCGCGCGACTACCATCCCCAGGCCGTGTGCCCGGGCCAATCGGATGGCGTGCGCGCAACAGGTTTCTGAGATCCACTGGCCAATGCCGTTTTGGCCATCGTAGATAAGACACGCGCCGTTCTCGCTGATCACGCGGCCGTCGGTCTGGGCATCGATGTTTCCCATCAGTATCAACTCTATATAAAAGGACAAGAGCTGGAGGCCGTGGGAATCGACGCCGCGCAAGTTAGCTGTGACCAGCGATTGCGCCACCAGCTCAGCTTTGGAGTGAGGGACCTTAGACGCGATTAGAAGTTGGTACGCAAAGTGAGTGAGAATGTCCGAAGAAAGCGTCATCTATCGAACATCACTGTACAGCGCGCCTCTGTGACACGTCAATGAGTCGGCACGGAATAATCGTCCATTCGCACTAATCGCGCGCCCGCGGCTATGGCCTGCATCTTTGCAAACGCGACTTCGCGCGGAAGATATTTCATGCCGCAGTCAGGCGCGACGACGATTCTTTCCCCGTTTACAAAAGGAAGAGCGCGGCGAATGCGCGCTGCGACGATTTCAGGAGTCTCCACTTCGTGCGTCGAGAGATCGATGACGCCGAGGATAATCGTTTTGCCGGGGAGCTGGGCGAGTACCGAACAATCGAGCGAGGATTGAGCGGTTTCGATGGAGATCGCGTCGACAGGCGAGCTGGCGAGTTCGGTCAAAAACGAATAGGCCGCGGGCCGATCGTGAACCATTGCGGCATATCCGAAGCAGAGATGAACTGCGGTTTCGCCCGTGACGCCATGGAGCGCGCGCTTCAGCGCGGTCAAGCCGAACTCGCGGGCCTTCTCGGGGCGCGCCTGCATCCAAGGTTCGTCGATTTGGACGATGTCGGCGCCGGCTTGGAGAAGATCCCTGATTTCGTCGTTCACAGCCGCCGCATAATCGAGGGCCATCTCTTCTTCCGAAGCGTAGAAATCGTTCTGCGCTTGTTGGGACATGGTGAAAGGCCCTGGAACCGTGGCTTTGATCCGCCGAGTCGTGTTGGCGCGCAAGAACCGCACGTCACGGACTTCGACGGGACGCCTGCGGCGGATTTTGCCGGTGACTCGCGGGACGATTGTGGTTTCACCGGATCGGCTCATGACACTTGCGGGATTGTCGAGGTCGATGCCTTCTAGAGCGGTAGCGAAGCGGTTGGAGTAGCTCTCCCGGCGGATCTCGCCATCGGTGATAATGTCGAGGCCGGCGCTTTCCTGGTCGCGGATGGCGAGGATCGTCGCGTCGTCCTGACCCTGCTCTAGCCAGTCGGGAGCAACGCGCCAAAGTTCACGGGCACGCACGCGCGGAGGCAAGCGATCAGAAAGTTTGGCGCGGTCGATTAGCCAATCAGGTTGCGGATAGGACCCGACTAAACAAGTCGGGAACAAAAGTTGATCTGCCGGGTTATTTGCTCGAGTCACCGGCCGCCGGCTTGACAGTCGGGTACTTGATGCCGAGCTGTTCAAGATAAGTGTTGTATTTCGAAGGATCGTAATAGAAGGCCTTCATGCGTTCCCTGTAAATATCCATCGTTTTTTGATTGAGCCAAGTGGCAGGCTGATCGGTGGGCCTTAAGAAGCTGGTGTACTTCGTTTCTTTGGTCTGGACATTCTTGAAATAATCCCAGGCTTTGTCGACCAGTTCCGGATGGAGCAGGATGTCGAGCATTGTCATAGCCTGCACTTTGGCGCCGGCGATCACGCCCTTATGCGCGATGGGCGTGGCCATGGAAATCGCGTTGGCCCAGTTGTGGCCGGGACCACCCGGAATGTTGGACGGGTAGCGCAGCGTGACGGTGGGGACGTTCCAGGAAACGTCGCCGATGTCATCGGAGCCGCCGCCGGTGGGTCCGATACCTTGGCCTTCTTCACCGCTGAAATCTTGCGTTTGCTCGCGGGGCGCGCGCAGCTCCGTGACTTTCATGGCGAGACCTCGAACGGGAACCTTCAATTCGCGCTGGAAGGCTTTGGCGAGAGTCTGATCGTCGTCCGACCATTGCGGCAGGCCGACCTTCTTGATGTTTTCGTACATGTCTTCGGCGATGGGCTTGTTGAAATATCCGGGCCAGGCGGTGCCGAGCAAACGTGAGGTGTAGGTAGTGTCGGTCATCAGAGTGGCGGCCTGCGCCATATTGTCGCCGATGTGCCACAGGTTCATGATGTGATCGTAATCGGCTTCGCGGAAGTAATACCAGACGCCGGCATTGGGCGGAACGACGTTGGGCTGATCGCCGCCATTGGTGATGACGTAATGCAGGCGCGTGGCCAGGCGCAGATGTTCGCGGCGAAAATTCCAGCCGACGTCCATCAGCTCCACGGCATCGAGCGCGCTTCTGCCGCGCCAGGGAGCGCCCGCGGCGTGCGCACTCTCGCCTTTAAACATGTATTCGACCGAGACTAGGCCATTTTGTGGGCTGGGTCCATAAGAAACCGCGAGGTTGTTGGCGACGTGGCAAAAGAGCACGATGTCGACGTCCTTGAACATACCGGCGCGAACGTAGTAGGCCTTGGTGCCGACCAGTTCCTCGGCGACGCCGGGCCAGAGGCGGATGGTGCCTTTCAAATGCTCACGCTCCATCACCTTTTTCACCGCGAGCGCGGCCATGATGTTCAGCGGGACGCCGGAGTTATGGCCTTCGCCGTGACCAGGTGCGCCTTCGATCAGCGGCTCATGCCAGGCTACGCCTGGTTTTTGCGAAGCTTGCGGAATATCGTCGATGTCGGAACCGAGCGAGATGACCGGCTTGCCCTCGCCCCAGGAAGCGACCCAAGCGGTGGGAATGCCGGCGACGTTGCGGTCGATCTTGAAACCTTCTTTTTCGAGAATGCCGGTGAGGTATTTCGTTGTTTCGAATTCCTGGAAACCGAGTTCGCCAAAGCTAAAGACGCTGTCGACCATGACCTGCGCCTGCTTTTTCATGGCGTCGATCTGGCCGGTGAGGTCGGCCTTCATCGCGGCTTCTTTGTCGGGTGCGACCTTGGGCTGCGCTAGAGCACAGGCGGCGAGAAGCAGAGAGAGTGCGAATTTTCGCATTTCAGTGGTGTTCTCCTTCCAGTTCTATTTAGTTTAAGCCGGAGGGGGAGCGCGGCGGGGAGTGATAGATTCCAATTGTGGACCGGGTCGAGGAGATCGAAGCCGCGATCGCCAGTTTGCCGCCGGAGGAATTCCGTCGCATTGCTCAATGGTTTTTATGAACGCGAGCGGAGGCTATGGAACGAACAATTGGATGGCGACTCTGCTTCGGGAAAGCTGGACTTCCTTTTTGAAGAGGCCGAAAGGGAATCCGCGCAAGGTCTTCTCCGTGAGTGGCCACCGGCGGAATGAAGTCCGTCGCCACTCGACGGTTAGGCCCTCTTCTTTGATCCATGTCCGCTCGCACGCTCTTCGTTGAGCGCCTGGCTGAGCAACGTCTTGACGACCGCCTGCCGGCTGACATTGAGACGGGCCGCCCGCTCATCGAGTTCTCGCCGCATGCCTTGCGTAAGATCGACATTCACGCGGCGAAGCGGTTTCACCACTGTGAACTTGTTGGTAAAGTGCGTGGAAACATCTTCGCCCCTCGACGCCATCTCGGTCAGCGGTGAGTTTCGTATTAGGCATCTTCGACTTAGCTTTGCTCGGATTTCGCATGGAGGATCACACCGGCATCTTCTCCAGCTTGGACCCCAGCGTCAGAAAATTCAGCAGCGTCGCAGCGGCGCCGCACCCGGCGATCACGATGGCCATGGGTAGCGCCGTAGTTATCTCCATCGTGCCGAGCACAATTGTCGCGATCGCGGCGAGCGTAAACTGATTGGTCCCGAGCAGCGCGGAGGCCATGCCCGCGATCTTGCCGTGCCGCATCATAGCGATGGCCGATCCATTGGGGAAAACGAATCCGGCGCTCGAGACATAGATGAATACCGGAATGAAAATCCCTAGCAGTCCTCCTTTTCCGGTGAGCGCCGCAGCCAGCAGCATGAGGCCGGCCGCCAGTTGAACCAGGTTGGCCGTCCGCAACACGCGCCACAGCGGCACGCCGTGTAACATCCGGCCGTTCACTTGCGAAGCGGTGATTACTCCAGCCGCGATGGCGCCAAATAGCCAGCCGAAACGTTGTGTGGGAACTTTATATATGTTGATAAACACGAACGGCGCACTGGCGATATAGGCGAACATTCCGGCGGAACTGAATCCGGATACGAACGACGCCCCGAGAAAGGTTCGGTCGCGAAAGAGTCGCTGGTAACTGGAAAGGATGTGGCTCGCGTGCAAAGGCCTGACGTCGTCAGGACTAAGCGATTCGGGTAAGCGCAGATGGATACCGACTAGGCACGCAAGACCCAACGCGGCTTGCGTCAAGAAGATCGCTTTCCATCCGGACCACAGCAGAATGTAGCCGCCGATGAGGGGCGCGGCAATGGGCGACACGCCGACCACCAGCATCAACATCGAGAATACGCGGCGCATTTGATCGGGCGGAAAAAGATCGCGAACCATCGCGCGCGATATGACGGCGCCGCCGCAGGCTCCGATGGCTTGCAGCAGCCGGAAGAAGGCTAGCGCGCCTATCGAGCGAGTTGTGGCGCAGGCAATCGAAGACAAGACGAACAGCAAGAGGCTGAAGTATAGAGGCGGCTTGCGGCCGTAGCGATCCGTGATGGGGCCGTAGAGAGATTGGCCGAGCGCATAGCCGACGAAGAAGGTCGCGAGAGTGAACTGGACTTGGGCGGTCGTTGCGCCGAACACGCGTTCAAGCAGGGGCAGGGAAGGGAGGTACATGTCGATGGACAGTGGAGCGAAGGATTGCAGCGTGCCCATCAAAACCAGAATTTCGAGCTGGCGTATGCGGGTGCCCTGGGCCTGAGCGGCGATCACGCTACTCGCGCTCCCATTCCTGGAATCGGAAACTATGCCGGTGCATGACTTCGCGAGCCTGTTCCAGCGACTCCGGCAAGACATAAAAGAATGCTCCCACGCGCGTACTGCGGAACAGCAGGCCGCCGCTATACTTATCGGTTTCGACCGCGTACTCGACTTCCGATTCGGTGAGCGCATTCTCCAGGCGTAGAGCCTCCTTGAGGTTCTTCGCGATGTAGATGAGGTCCATTTCGCGATCCTCGAAGAAGTCCGCTTCCCTGCGCATTTCGCTTCAATCTTATCGTGTTTGCCTGATCGTATTTGCTATGTTGAGACCGATGACCCGGTTTGTACTGATCTGTGCGTTGATGCTGAGCGTGCTTCCCCGGGCGGAGGCTCAGCGCTGGAAGGCAGCGGCGGCGCGCGATTGGTATGCCGAGCAAGGCTGGCTCGTGGGAAGCAACTACATTCCCGCCACCGCGATCAACCAACTGGAGATGTGGCAAGCCGACTCGTTCGATCCACAGCGCATCGATCTGGAACTGGGCTGGGCGGAAGGTCTCAGCTTGAATACCATGCGAGTCTTTCTGCACGATCTGTTATGGGAGCAGGACACTGCGGGATTCCGCCAGAGAATCGATACGTTCCTGAAGATCGCAGCCAGGCATAAGATCCGGCCGATCTTGGTGCTGTTTGATTCATGCTGGGATCCGTCGCCGCAGTTGGGCAAGCAGCGGCCGCCGACGCCAGGAGTGCATAATTCCGGCTGGGTGCAAAGCCCGGGCGCGAAGGCGCTGCAAGATCGGGGTGAGTATGGACGGCTGGAGGCGTACGTTAAAGGTGTGGTGGGAGCGTTTGCCAACGACAAGCGCATCCTGGCGTGGGACATTTGGAATGAGCCGGACAACCTGAATTCCGGCAGCTATGAAAAGCTGGAGCCCGCGAATAAAGGGGCGCTGGTGCTGGCGCTGTTGCCGCAGGCGTTCGAATGGGCCCGATCTGCGCATCCAAAGCAGCCACTGACAAGCGGCGTTTGGCGCGGCGATTGGTCGGCGCCCGAAAAGCTTACGCCGATGGAGAAGGCGCAACTGGAATTGTCCGACGTAGTGTCATTCCACAACTACAACGCGCCCGAAGATTTTGAGCAGCGAGTCAGTTGGCTGGAGGCGTACAACCGTCCGATCTTTTGCACCGAGTACATGGCGCGCGGGAACAAGAGCACGTTCCAGGGAATCCTGCCGATTGCCAAGGAGCATAAGGTGGCGGCCATCAATTGGGGGCTTGTGGCCGGCAAGACGCAAACCTATCTTCCGTGGGATTCGTGGGCGAATCCATATACCGGTCGCGAGCCGGCGGTATGGCATCACGAGATTTTTCACACTGATGGGACGCCGTACCGGGAAGAAGAAGTGGGGTTCATCCGCACGATGATCGGCCGTAAGGGCAAGCGCTAATTTTTGACGCGGGCGGTGTAAGCTTCGTAGGCCTTGGGATTCGCGCGATTCATGTTGTCGATCATGCCTTTGGCAACGCTCTCGATATTTGCCAGGTACTTCGGATTGTTGAAAAGCTTTCTTAATTCGGGCACTATGTCCTGAATCTTCGTCCAGACGAATAAAAGTTCACCGCCGCTTTGCTGAAATAACTCCTGATTGAGGACGCCGGAAGTGATGAACGACGCCGCCATCTCCCAGTAGCTGGTCACCATGCGGACCGAGGCATCCTGCTCGGAGCCGGGCGGGCACGCGGCCTGCAGCTCAGCGAGCGTCTTCACTTTAAGACCGCCGAAACATTTGCGGGCCTCGCGTAGCCGGTCGTCCCGGCGCAGCTCGTACAACTTCAGAATAAGATTCACATCATCGTAGGTAGCCTGGTTGTCCATATCGTCCCCAGTGTATGAGAAAAGGCGGGCCGTCTGGGCACATCTTCCTAGGTATGCCCGCGGCTCTGCCTGCAATCACCAAAGAAGAAGAGCTCCACTGGTTGGCGCTCCGGCTTGTGCCGGGCCTGGGTACCAGCAAAGCTGGACGGCTTATCGAGCAATTTCGCGCGCCGCAGGCGATCTTTCGCGCTTCACGATCGGATCTCGAAGCCAGCGGACTGTCGGGAAGCGTCGCTCAGAGCATCGCTAGCGGCTGCACCTTCGAAGACGCCGTCGATCAGCAGCAGAAGATGCTGGAGACTGGAACGGCTCTGGTCCCGATAGCCGATCCAAGGTACCCGGCCCGGCTCAGGGAGATCTTCGACCCCCCGATTGCGCTGTTCGCGCGCGGCCGCCTAGAGCTCTTGCAGTCGATCATGCTGGGCGTTGTAGGTACGCGGCGTCCAACGGTGTACGGCGTCGCGGCTACCGAGCGGCTTTCCCCGGACCTGGCGCAGGCCGGGCTCACGATCGTTAGTGGCATGGCGCGTGGAATCGACACCACGGCTCATCGCAGCACTCTCGCCATCAGCGGCGACACGATCGCGGTATTCGGCTGCGGAGTTGATCTCGTTTACCCGGCTGAGAATCGAAAGCTGGCCAGCGAGATCGCCGAAAAAGGCTTATTGCTATCGGAATTCCCCATGGGATCGCCGGCGTATCCCCAGAATTTCCCCATCCGCAATCGGATCATTAGCGGCATGAGCGTGGGGATTCTGGTGGTGGAAGGCGCTCAATACAGCGGCTCTTCGATTACAGCAAGAATGGCTTTAGAGCAGCAGCGGGAGGTTTTTTCGGTCCCGGGGAATATTACATCTAAGATGAGCTGGGGGCCAAATCTGCTCATTAAACAAGGCGCCAAATTGGTCCAGGAGTGGAACGATGTGTTGGTGGAGCTTCCGGCCGAAGTGCGACGCGTGTTGATCGCCAAAGCCCAGGCCCGGTACGGTCAGATATCATTGGAAACAAAGGATGAAGAGGCCGGTCCAGCACCCGAGATCAGCCCTGCCAGCCGGGCCCTTATCAAGGCCTTGAAGGCCGATTTGCCGACCCACATTGACGAACTATTGGCAACTTTTGATACCCTTACATCATCTGAGATAATTGCCGGGCTGTTCGAGCTTGAAATGCTCGGTCTCATCCGGCAACTCCCCGGCAAGAACTTTGTTAAAGTGTGGTAGGCTTATGGCCGTCATATAGTAGGTGTGGACCGTTCAGTCCAACCAAGTGTAATCAGTCTTACTCACGGATCTAATCATGGCAAAATCTCTCGTCATCGTCGAATCGCCGGCGAAGGCGAAAACGATCGGTAAATATCTCGGCAAGCAATACGTCGTTAAGGCTTCGCTCGGTCACGTAAAGGACCTTCCGAAGAAGGATCTCGCTGTAGACGTCGACAAGGGCTTCGAGCCGCATTATGAAGTAATCGAAGGCAAGAAGAAGCTCATGTCTGAGTTGAAGGCAGCGGCCAAGGGCATGGATTCTATCTACCTGGCGGCTGACCCGGATCGCGAAGGCGAGGCTATCTGTTTTCACCTTCAAGAAGAGCTGAATGGCTCCAAGAAAGGGCCCAAGTTCTATCGGGTGATGTTCAACGAAATCACCGCCAACGCCATTAAGAAGGCTTTTGAGAAGCCGGGCTCGGTGAATCTCAATCTGGTGGATGCGCAGCAGGCGCGCCGTATTTTGGACCGCCTGGTAGGCTACAAGATCTCCCCGCTGCTGTGGGACAAAGTGCGGCGCGGGCTTTCGGCCGGGCGCGTTCAAACCGTCGCGCTGCGATTGATTGTCGATCGCGAGCGTGAAATCCGCGCGTTCATTAAACGCGAATACTGGACCATCGATGTCCAGCTCAACGCTAAAAAGCCCCCGGTGCTGACGGCGCGCTTCACCAAGAAGGACGACCAGGTGTTGGAAGTGGCCGAAGAGGCGGCGGCCAAATCGATCGTTGATCAGATCGACGGCGCCAAGTACCTGGTTCACTCCGTCACCACGCGCGAAAAGAAGCGCAATCCCGTCGCCCCGTTCATCACGTCCACGCTGCAGCAGGAATCGTCACGCAAGCTGCGCTTCAGCGTCAAGCGGACCATGATGCTGGCCCAGCGGCTGTACGAAGGCGTTGAGTTGGGCGCCGAAGGATCGGTCGGGTTGATCACTTATATGCGTACCGATTCGACCCGCGTGTCGAGCGACGCATTGGACGAAGTACGCAAGTTGATTACGGACCGGTACGGTGCGCCGTTCTGTCCGCCAACGCCCAACGCGTATAAGAGCAAGAAGGACGCGCAGGACGCGCACGAGGCCATCCGTCCGACATCGGCGCTGCGCACTCCGGAATCGGTGGCGTCGTTTCTGCAGGAAGACGAGCTGAAGTTATACCGGCTGATCTGGATGCGTTTCGTGAGCTCCCAGATGATGCCGGCCGTGTTCGATCAAACCACCATCGACGTGGCTGCCAAGGGCAAGGATGGTGCGACTTACATGTTCCGCGCCACTGGTAGCGTGCCCAAATTCAAGGGATTCCTGGAAGTTTATGAGGAAGGGAAAGACCAGAAGGACGAGGACGACGAGGAGCTGAAGCATCGTCTGCCGTCAGTGCAGGAAGGCGAGGAGCTGAAATTCAAGTCCATCCTGCCGGAGCAGCATTTCACTGAGCCGCCGCCCCGCTTCAACGAAGCGACCCTGGTGAAGGAGCTGGAAGCCGATGGCGTCGGGCGGCCATCCACTTACGCGTCCATTCTTTCCACCATCCAGGAACGCGAATACGTAAAGAAGGAAGGCGGCAAGTTCGTGCCGACCGAGCTCGGCATGGTGGTAACGGATCTGTTGCTCGAGAGTTTCCAGAACCTTTTCGACGTTACTTACACGGCTGGCATGGAACAACGGCTGGACGAAATCGAAGACGGCACTATGGATTGGCGCGCGGCCATGTCGGAGTTCTACGAGCGTTTCCAGAAGGACCTGGAATACGCCGAGCGCCACATGACTGACATCAAGCGCATGGAAAAGCCGACTGACCTGGTCTGCGACAAGTGCGGCAAGCCCATGGTGATCCGATGGGGGCGGCATGGCAGTTTCATCGCTTGTACCGGCTACAACGAAAAGAACGCCGATGGCGAACCCGCCTGCACCAACACGCGCGAGTTAACGGTAGATCTTCCTGACCTCGACAAGGCCGATTTAACCGAGCAGGACGCTGAGGAGTACTGCGAGAATTGCGGCCGTCCGATGGTGCTCAAGAAGGGGCGCTTCGGGCAGTTCTACGCTTGCTCCGGATATCCGGACTGTAAGACCACCAAGCAGATCGGCGGCGAACAGAAGAAGTCGGACGTGCCGCTGGATGAGAAATGCCCGCAATGCGGCAACAATCTGGTGTTGAAGCACGGGCGCTTCGGCGAGTTTACCGCATGCAGCAATTATCCGAAGTGCAAATTCGTCAAGCAGAAGACCATCGGCGTGCCCTGTCCCAATTGCTCGCAAGGCGAAGTGGTGGAGCGGCGGTCCAAGCGCGGCAAGACCTTCTATGGCTGCAGCCGCTATCCCGAATGCGACTTCGTGGCGTGGGGCAAGCCTATCGCCGAGAAGTGCCCGGACTGCGGATCGGGCTACCTGGTCGAGAAGTGGCTCAAGGCCGGAGGATTTGCACAATGCCCCAACGGCGAGTGCAAGTATAAGAGACCGATCGTGCCGGTGGAAGAAGTCACCGCGTAAGCATTTCTGGAGACCCGCATGTACGACCGCTCGGATCTAGGGTTGCGCGGTCCGGTGAAAAGCTGCAGGTCCGAGCAAACGTTATCTTTTCGCCGCTGCGGCGCTGACGCTTGCGATACCGAGGAGCGCTGCTCCGTTACAACCACCGAGTACGATAGCGAGGGCCAATTGCTGCGCCAGTGGTGTCAAAACCCAAACGCATCGGAGTGGACTGCAGTCTACACCTACGATCAGAGCGGGCGCCTGCGGACGATAATCACCGATGGCACCGCGGGTCCGTCGGGCGTTCGAACGCATTACTATGATCAAGCGGGACGGCTGGAGCGAATCGGACTCAAGACGTCGGACTCTGCTGAGCGAACGGTTGAATCGTTCAAATATGATTCTGTCGGCAGAAAGACAAAGGTCCTGCACATTGATCTGTCTTCGCGGCGCCCGGACACCACGTACGGCTATGGCGTAGAAGGAACTACTTCAGCCTACTCCGCTCCCGGTGCGAGAGAGATTCAAACCAGGTATGACGAGCGAGGCAAACCGGTCGCATTGGCTTTTTACGGCGATGATCAAAATTTGTTGCGGCGGGTTGGTTTCCTCTATGACTCGGCTGGGCGACTCATTGAAGAAGCGCAGGAGGAGGTCGCCAGCGCCTTCCCTACCGAAGTGCTAGAACAAGGGACAGCAGCGCAGGTCGCCGCTCTTCGCGCTGTGTTTGCCAGCGTCAAGATCTTTCATCGCTACGACGACACAGGCCGTCGAGCGGAGACCAGGTCCGAAATCGGGCGGCTTGGAGAAGATCGTAAAGTAACTACCTATAACGAGCATGGAGATCCTGAAAGTGAGCAGAGCTTCCACGCCTCCCGCGACTTCGAGATCGACGACGAAGGCCGCTTGAGCGATCGGCCGACCCGGGAAAACATTAGTACATCCGAAGCGCGTTTCACCTACGTCTACGATGAAGCGGGAAATTGGGTCCAGTTGACCATAGCCGGCCGAACCGGTCCGAAGGAGCCGTTTCAAACGTCCAGCATTGAAACGCGGGTGTTAACGTATTGGCAAAATGCCGGTACGACGCAGCCTTAAGAGCTGACGGTGATGTCATACTGCGCGGTTGTAGGACCGTGCTCGGGCGGATCACTTACGGTGTAGCTGTAAGACGTTCCGGATGTGGCATTGCTACTCAGGTTCTCAGTGTTGTGTCCCTGGCTAAGGCTCAGCGTGTTATTGCTGCAATTTGTGAATGGACAACCGGGAGGGTTGGTGAACGTGAGCGTGCAGGCGTAACTCGCGTTGAAGTTGGCGCCCCCATTTTTCGCGATGCTAATACCGGCAGAGGTGGGATTGGGAACGCCCTGCGCATTAATCGTGATCGGCGTTGCCACTGGCGGTGTATCTTTGGCTGGTTTCGGGTTCATGTTGTAGGTCTCCTTGTTTTGTCCTTCGGTTTACTTCTTTGGCGCCCGAAAGCTCGGGTCGTCGAGGATTTT
>Ga0210401_10000730_pt1 | contig 39831 bp, 39 predicted proteins | sample IncBWH32MmetaG_FD_150866 | JGI IMG/M metagenome (GOLD analysis project Ga0210401, IMG submission 150866) | Forest soil microbial communities from Barre Woods Harvard Forest LTER site, Petersham, Massachusetts, United States - Inc-BW-H-32-M | ecosystem: Environmental > Terrestrial > Soil >... | reverse complement strand
CAGCCTGCTAGAGAGGATAGGGAACCTATGCTGCCCTGGCGTCACATCCGCGGTCCGACGCTGTTGATGGCGATGGCACTCCTTGCGCCGCTTTACTCCCAACAGCCTGTTCGTTGGCAGGATTCGTCGCCCCACGCCACGCAATTGTGACCGTAGATAAGGATGTTCGTCTGGAAGTGCTCGATTGGGGCGGTTTCCGCCCCGGCGATGGAGTGCCCCACCAAAACAGGCTTGTTGAGTTTGAGAGCGCGAATAACAGATAGGACGTCTTCTCCGAGGCGATCACTGCCAGTTTCCAATGGCGAATACGATAACGTGCCCGTGAGTCAAGGTGAAGCAGGCCTACCTCGGCCTTAACGCGCTGGCGGGCGGCGTCGATATATTAGCGCACACGGCTCCAAGAAATCGCAATAGGAAATCGAGGACGATCATCTATGGCAGATCGCAATGCGGCAGCGAAGAAGGCGGCTCAAACGAAGAAGCACCAGGCGGCAGGCAAGAAAGCTGCGTAGACTCGGAAATTGAGAGCCGCAGGCAGGAAGGCGGCAGCGACGAGAAAGCGGAGAGCGGCCGGAAGAAAGGCAGTGGCGACTCGGAAGCAGAAAAAGGAACAAAGGGCGTCTGCGCCATCAACTCCGCAAGCGGAGGCACAAGCGACACGGCCGCAGATTGGTGACGTGCGGCAATAGCGTTCACCGTTTGGGTTTCTGCCGCCGCTTGTCCCAATGCTTGATCTTTTGGGGCGGAGGGAATCGCAGTGCCCAGGACCCTCTCGTTACCAAGATGCCCACTTCCGCACACCGGGCACTCGTCAAACTCAAAATGTCGGTGAGTGGGTCGCCTTTCATTCCTGAATAATGACGCGCCAACACCCAAATCCAGCAGAACGCTCGCGTATCGCTCGTCGCAGCTCCTCGGTTGCGGAATTCGCTGCATAGTTACACAGTTACCCCATCGGTTGGCAAAGGGCGGGCGCGGGTGTAGACTGCTCGCTACTTTTGAGGGTTGTAGGCTCCGAGGGTATTGCGAAGGGGTCCTGATTCCAGATGAAAATTTCTGTTTCTCTTCCCTCAAGAGATTGGGCGTCCCCTTCCCATCCGAATATCGGCCCCATTCGAACATGGAAATTTGAACGTCTATGAGGTGATCCCGATGAAAAGCAAAACGTTCTACCCCTCTATTACTCCGCCACTGGCCATTTTTATTGCCATGCTGATATTGGCGGGAACTATCGTGGCCTCTGAACCGAAAGAGGCGGTGCTCCACCACTTTGGCACCGGCACCGACGGCGCAGCAGCTTACGGTCGCGTGATCTTCGACGCGGCGGGCAATCTGTATGGCACGACCGCTTTCGGCGGCACGTCTGGCGCGGGCATTGTCTTCGAGTTAGCGAACCCCGAAGCGCCCGCAGGTTGGACTGAAAGCATCCTCTACAACTTCTCTGGCGGCAGCGATGGTTCCCAACCCTACGGTGGCCTGATCTTCGACTCGGCCGGGAACCTGTATGGCACCACCTTCCAGGGCGGCGCGTCCAATGCAGGTACCGTCTACGAGTTGACGCCCGGGAAAGGCGGTGCCTGGACCGAAACCGTCCTCTATAGCTTCGCCGGCGGCGCTGACGGCTCGGGACCACAAAGTGACCTGAATTTTGATCAGGCCGGCAATCTCTTCGGGACAACGACCGGCGGCGGCTCGCCAGGAAACGGTATCGTTTTCCAATTGACGCCGGGGCAAGGAGGTAGCTGGACTGAGACTGTCCTCCACCGGTTTATGACCAACGAAGGTACCAGTCCCCGAGCCGCCGTGATCTTTGACCGCAAGGGCTCGCTCTACGGCACGCTCGCTAACGACGGCGTGTTCGGCGCGGGTGCAGTTTTCCGGCTGAAACCCACAAACGGCGGTGCCTGGACTGAGGAAACGCTTTACACATTTACTGGCGGCACTGACGGCTTTGGTCCATTGTGCCGCCTGATCCTCCTCCGGGGCAAGCTATATGGCACTACGGTGATCGGCGGCGGGTCCGGTGTTGGTACCGTCTTCGAACTGAGTCCACCAGCCAATCATCACGGAGCGTGGACGCTGAACGTCCTTCATACCTTCGCATGCGGGAGTGACGGTTGCTTTCCCTGGGCAGGCTTGACGATGGACTCGAATGGCACATTCTATGGCACAACACAGTTTGGTGGCCTTCCGTCGAATGGCGGTACAGTTTTCGCGCTGAAACAAGTGGGCGAAATCTGGTTCGAGGGCGTGCTTTTCAGCTTCAAGCTCAGCATCAACCAACTCGCCGCCGGCGCTGTGCTCCTCGGCAAGGGAGGCACGCTTTACGGCACGACCATCGGCAGCGAGATGAATGCCGGCGCGGTTTTCAAAATCCAACCATGACGATGCTCGATATCAAAGCTTGAGCATCCAGTTCTCGCTATTGTGATCGAAATGGAGTCCCACACTCGCGCAGAGTAGGTGGTGTTTTGCCTCCGGCGAAGTCTGACTGCTGTCGCCAGCTACCAGGAGGGCGGCTTAGGATTCCTTTTGGCTTGCTGACGGTCGTTAGCAGGGGAAACGGTCGTTCGCAAAGAAGGAAGCATTTTCCAAGACGCCCAGTCACTGAACGAACGGTCGACCAAACCAGGTTGTTGATGTAACCAGGTCATAGCACGGTTTTCAAAATCACCCCTAGGGGGGTACTGACCACGCTCCACAACTTCGCCGGAAGTGACGGGTCGGGCCCTTGCGGTGCGTTGGTGCAAGACACTGACGCTGCCCGTGCGTGCGCACGGCGGGGGATTGAAGAGCCACTGTACCGCGATGCTGACCGCGAGTGCATCCTCACAGCCAAAACAACGTAAAGTGCAGCTTCCTCATCTTCCCCGCCAGAGCTGAATTGCAATAGATCACGAAAGTCCAAGCGGGGTATGGTCCAGATATGGTGTTAGGTTCGGAAACAGACCAGCACATTAGCGAATTTCAACTACGAGCGCTGATCAGGGAGGGAGACTTCTTGGGGTCGTCAGGTCGATAACACTCCGTCACTCACTTACGGACGACGGGCGGTGCCGGCTCAGGCTGCCTTACAGATCAAGTCTTCCTTGGCTGATCGTTACGCTGGTTTCCGGGAGAGTAATGACCGCTATCTCAGCAGGCAAAGGTGGATTACGTAGATCGTGCCGACCAATAGTGCTCCGAGTTGCGCAAGGCCATCACTTGACATGCTATCCGGCTCCGAGCAGCATGTTGCAATATGGAGGTGTGTGATGGCAACAGGAAACGATCCCATTCTCGACAATCTCGGAATGGCTCACCTAGGCAGCCCGAAAGCCTTGCTGGGAAGCAAAGGCGGCCGGATGCTCGGAGAATTCAGAGAGTTTGCAATGCGTGGCAGCATGCTCGACATGGCGGTGGGCATCATCGTTGGCGCAGCCTTCGGAAGAGTGGTGAGCTCCTTCGTCTCCGATGTCTTGATGCCCCCGATCGGATTGTTCACAGGCCACTCAGATTTCTCGAATAAATTCATTAACCTCTCTGGACATGCATACGCGACGCTCGCTGAAGCCAAAGCTGCGGGGGCAGCCACGATCAATTACGGCGTCTTCTTCAACGCCTTGTCCGACTTCTTTATTGTTGCTTTCGTGGTATTCATGCTTATTCGCCAGGTGAATCGTCTGAAAAACGAACAAAAGGCAGCCGTCGCAATGACGAGGGATTGCCCATTCTGCCTCTCTGCTGTTGCGATCAAGGCAACCCGCTGTCCACATTGCACCTCTGCTTTGACAACGGCTTAAGTTGAGTCTGGAGATGGCTCGAGGTAGATCAGCGCTCACAACCCCGGTCAATGAGCGATATTTCAACAGTTATGGTCAGTTACTTCGGCTCCGCCTCGACGATGTCTAAGCTGAGTCGGTCTGAAAAAATGAAGAAGCGGTCGGGGTCGGTAGCATAACACGCCATCGTAATCTCCATCCAACACCAATTGCTTCACGACGTGGCCGGTGGGATCGTAGATCGCAGTTGCTGCCTTGTAACCGGGTTGATATTCCAAGCCGGACATCAGGATCTCGCCCGAGTGAAACACCGCGAGTTGCGAGGGGAAAAAGGCGATCGGTGGACGTTCTAAAACCACCGACGATTCACGCGTCCCATCGGCAGCGAAATTGTCAACGATCTTGACGGCCCGTCTACACGCAGCATGATGACGCCACCATCAGGCCGGACTGCGTAGCGGTTGACCACAGCACCCGAGTATCGAACTCCGTTTCTACGACGCCTTTACTCGACAACCTGAAAAGCGGACCCATCATTCCCGGACCTATCTTGATCAGCTTGACGTACAAGCGTCCTTGTTCATCACAAGCCGTCGGAAACGCAATACCGCCGTGATACTCGCCCACGACGCTGACGGCACTCGGCTCTTTGCCACAAGAACCTTGGTTTGCGCAGCCATCGGAAGTCCAGTCACACACAGAAGAGCAAAAACTGCAGGAATCTTATTCATGTGACAGTGCCTCTTGTGAATCATATCGCGTACACGGCTATGGGCTGATGCGTTGGACTGTTCGTATCCCGTGGCGCACCGAGCAGCATTCGGTATCTGACAGGCGTGCACAATAGAAATTAGGTAGATCAGGGGAAACTACCCGTGCCCACATACGCCTTCCCCTTTCATGACGGTGGGGATAGAAAGGTGATTCCGGGTCCGAGCAGGTCGCGCGTTCCCGCCTGATTCGTGTTGTACAACTCTTGGGAAACCTTCGTGGCATCGTAGGCGTGCAATACTTCGGGCAGGATTCCGTGGTTATAGGGTATTTTCTCAATCGCCCACACTCTTGGGTTGGCCGATCCGTTGGCTGAAACGCAAGGCGTACTGCCCCGAACGAACTTCGTGGGCGCTTGATAAACCGGGCTCCTGGAAAGCAAACCGTTGGACGAAGCGTACTGGCTGAGAAAATCTTCCGTCCCCGAATAATAAACTGTGTTGTTCCAATAGGCCGCGCTGCCCAATAGCAGGTGGCGGAGCCACACACAGTTTCGATCACTCGATTCTTCTGGGCATCGAACTTGCCCTTATTCGAGCGATTCACCACGTACCTGAGTCCTTCATTTCCCGCGGTGATGATTTCATCGGGAAACTTGCCCTTTTGACTCGGCAACAGCATTCCCGATCCCGATCCAAGATCGAGGTCGTTCTTGGCCAATTTGAGTTGATCATACGGCGTGAAGTAGTCCGTCACACCGAGCGGACATTGAAATTTGAGGAATGTGTCTCCCCGGTCGCTGCGATTCGTGTTGGGGATTGAAACTCACGATACCGTGGTTATTTCCTGCGCCGGTCCCCTTTACCGAAGCTTTAACCTGGACTGGGCCCCAAACTTTTCTACTCCGCTCGTGATATCCAAGGCATGCAGCCGGTTCACATACTTACCGTTCTCTTTCGTTGCCGCGACCAGGTAAAGAGTCCCGCTGCTGGGATTAATCACCGGCGTCCCCGTGATTCCAATAGTTGAAGCGAAGGGACAAACTTTGGCGCCGGTATCTTTGCACGGAATCGGCGTAACCCCTTTGCCGGGATTGATGAAGCTGTTGTGCCACAGGGGCATCGTGTTTACGCCGTCCGCATCGAACGGATACACGCTGTCATTCTCGGTCGCCACGTAGATGACGTTGTAGGTTCCTTTACCGGCGACCGCCACGTTGTCGACGTATAGCGGCTGGCCGAACATTTGCCCATCTACGGGAAACGAAAACACCTTCCCAAAGGTTTTGGCATTGACGTTGGTCGGCGTTAGGACGGTTTCGTGGAGGTTCTGCCCCGTCCGAGCCAGATCATTGTGCCAGGTGAGCATACCCGGGCAAGCTTGAACCTGCGTGAGCCAACGCCGAAACTCCACAGGCAGAGAATCGCCAAGAGCTTGCACAGTGGCTGGAAGACTCGACCGGACAAGACTCCGCCGGACAATGAGTGAACCCTTCTCCTGGTTTGCATTGCATCCTGGTGTGGTTGTCAGAAGACTTGAGAATGAGAACGCGCCTGCTATTCGCAGAACAAATTCTTGTGGGGTACCGAATTGCCCGCCATTGTGAACCTGCCTGCACTGGTTGGCACTGGCCTCTCGAACCGCTGAAGTGCGGGCGCTGCACAATGTAGGGGACCGTCTCCGGGTCAAGACAACAGAGCAGCGCAGCCCGCTACTAGCAAGGCAATGGCCCACAGCAGATCGAAGTTAAACCACGTGTGTCGCAATAGCCGGAGTCCCAGATTTTCATAAGTTTCAAAGAACAGTAGCGCGAGGATCCCCGCCACCACCAGCATGCTTACGGTGTGAACCAGCACGGCGAGCACAACTACAGAAGCATTTAAAGGCTGAGAAACTGCGGGCGCAATCTCCGCCATGGCGGGCGCCATCCCGAGCATGGGCTGAGCCAACAAAACTGGGATGAGCATCAGCCCTGCGCCGTGGGCTGATGCCATCAGTAACGACCAGACGAACAGGTCTTTTCTGCTGGCCCTCATTCCGCATCCTTGGGGATGCCTCGCCCGGAATATTCGATATGCACCTAGAGCGAAAAGAATGGCAGCTACGCTCCACTTCAGAATATTCATGGGTAGGAAGTGTTGAAGGAAGCGTAAAAGAAGAATTGCGAGGGCGATCGCGCTTGCGTGTCCGAGAGCTATCGGGAACAGGGCGCCGATCACTGCCGAGCGGCGTTTTTCCTGCAGACCCAGAGCCAAAGCAAACAGCCAGCCCATGGCCGGGTTAAGACCGTGGTAAGCCCCGAGCAGCGCAAGAACTGCCCATGGCCAGGTATGGCTCATGGATAGCAGTAGAAGTCCGAGGACGCGTCGCCGCCCTGCAATCTGACCTGGTGTCCACGCAGATCACCGAAGTCAACAAACAATTTCGGATCGAGCTCAATTCCTCCCGACGGGTTTACATCCAGCTTGACCATCCAACCACGAATGCCATCGGGATAAAACTGCTTATCCCACGAAGCGTACAACGAATTGGTGAAATAGACGCGGCGACCGTCCCGGCTGACTTCCACCATCTGCGGACCACCGTTCAAGGCTTCCTTCGGCTTGGCAGGATGCGCTGCGCGGCGTACGATCCCGCCAATGTGAACCGAGCCGACCAGTTTGGGATTGAATGGATCAGAGACATCGTATTGCCGCATTTCGCCCGTGCCCCAGCAGGAAGCGTAGAGAAAACGGTCGTCCACAGAAAGATTGATGTCAGTCAAGAGCGGAGGCGCGGCCTTGAAACCCTGGAGTAGCGGGGGCAGTTGGCTCGGGTCGGCCGGCTCAGCGGGAATCTCAATCACCTTCTTGATTTCCCATTTTCCGTTCGAGGCGCCATTTGGCCGGTGCCACAACCAGATCGAACTGGAAAGATCTTTCAGCGAAGTAACCACTCCGACAAACCCGTATGCCTTAGTCGGATCGTGCGCCGGCCGTAGCTCAAGCACCATCTGCTGTTCTGCACCGAGATCCAAAGCCTGAATGTGCCGCCGCTTGCGGAGATCCCAGAAGTGAAGACTGTGTCCGTACTTGCCCGCTAACAGCAATTCGGGATTCACGCCGTTCTCCACCATGTTCGGGGTGCCCCACTCGCTCGTGACCGCGACGTCGTATCCCAGATGCCAGGCGAAGTCATAGCCAAAGTATTGCGGACCGCGGTCCACCTCCCAACGCCCCAATGGCTCGAAGGTGTAATGATCGAGAGCAAAGATTCCGCCGGGACCATCGCCTCGGGGCGCGCCGAGAGCGCTTACGTAGATGCCGTCGGGGCCGCAGTGCAGGGTGTGGGGACGACTGTAACCGGTCCGATCCGCCAGCGTCTGCGGCTCGATTACTTTTACGATCTTCGGCTGTTTCGGATTTGGCTTGATGTCGAGAACGTGAATCCGCGAAGAGCGCAGACCGGGAACAATAAGATATCGCCGCTCCACGTGAGGATGCGGAGCGTAAGGGCAGAGAGCGGAGCTGCAGGCATTCCAGCCGAAGTGATGCAGTTCATCTCCGGCATTGGGCATGTCCACTCGACCAACAATCTGGCCGTACTTCTTGGATTCCGCGTCTACATCCACGACGACCAGCGCGTCGGGCTGAGTACCACCGTTCGCATTCAGAGCTGCCACGTATGCAAGCTTTTCAGCGGGTGCGCGACCGGCGAGTTTGGGAGAAGGATAAAAAGTCGGGTCGGCCTTCCATAGCATCGAATTGACCTCTTAACTTGAGTTTGAACGCAAGCGCTTCTAACTAGCCAAGGGTTTCGCCCTTGATATCCCGTTGAATTCCAAGGGATGCAGCAACTTGACGTTACAACGAGAACAAAATTATCGTTGTACGTGCATAATCGACTAAATGTACCAGCGTCGTTTCCGCAGTTGTCGGATCGAGTCGCCGATGTGACTTCTAACGATGTGAGTTGCGGAAACCGGCTGCGTTGAGACAATGTCGGCGCTTGCTGCGTTCCGAGCTAGACCAATTTTACTCCGGTCACGAATAGAAGAGCGGCCACTGCGGGGCGCAACGCCTCCTCCGGAATGCGACTGGCGATAAAGCTCCCCATCCAGACACCAGGAACAGATCCCAGCAGAAGACCCCATACCAGTGGCAAGTTCACATCTCCCAGGCGCCAGTGTCCCAGCGCGGCCACACCTACAATGAGCACTCCATGGAATACATCGCTGCCCACTAACCGGTTCAACTTCTCGCCGGGAAACATGAGCAAGAGAGTAGTTACGATGAGGCTGCCGCTTCCGACCGAAGTCAAGGACACCAGCACTCCGACAACGAACCCAAGCAGCGGGACTTGCCAGCTTTTCAGATTCTCATCGGTTGCGAACCGAGTGGCCGTCACCGGAAGCCAATGATGGATGTACGCTTTGAAAATAATCCCCACCGCAACCAGAATCAGCGTTCCGCCCAACAAACGAACGATCAGATGGTCGACAAACTCCAAGCCCGCAGACTTTTTCAGGGAAGCCAACAAGTAGAAGCCGACCAATGCTCCTGGAACGCTTCCGCTCGCCAGCCGCCAGACCAGCTTCAAATTCACATTCCTGTGGCGATAGTGGACTGCCGCGCCCACTATTTTCGTGAGAGCGTTCCAGACTAGATCAGTCCCGACGGCTACGGTCGGCGCGGCCCAACCGGTCCAGAGCAACAGCGGAGTCATCATGGCTCCGCCGCCCATTCCGGTCAGACCAATCAAAAACCCAACCAGCAATCCTATGGCAGCCGCACCCCATGGCATACGAGAGTCCCTCTCAAATATTCTCAGGCCGCTTTGCCGAGGGCCTGAGCGCCTTCTACTTCGATCAACTTTCCGGAGTGCACGTCGTAGACAAATCCGTAAATCGAAATCGACTTAGGGATTAGTGGATGGGTCCGAATACGTTCGACGTCGTCAATGACAGCTTGCTTTTGATCGCGAATCGTCAGCCACTCGATGTCTTCACTGGCGCTGGACCCGGGGCCGCGGCCGACGTCGCGGAATCCATTCGGCGTCAATTCGGCGGTCTCCAAACTCGAAGCCAGCAATCCGTGCATGACGTCATTGGAGAAGAACGCCATTCCGCAATCAGTATGATGGATGACAAAGAATTCGCGCGTTCCAAGCAGCTTGTAGCTGATGACGAGGGGGCGGATCGCATCGTCGCTGGCGTGGCCGCCGGCTTGGCGAATTACGTGTGCATCCCCTTCGGCGGGGCCGGCATATTTGGCGGGATCGAGCCGAGCATCCATGCAAGTGAGAATCGCGAAGCTGCGAGCTGGAGGCAAAGCCCATTTGCCTTTCTCTCCGAAGGTCGCGCTATATTTCCGATTTACCTCGAGAACTTCCGACAGTATCTGGCTCAGGGGAATCTCCTTGTATAGTTGAAATGGCAACTCTCTCCAACGATGGCATCGCCTCCTAGCAATTCACCGCTCAAAGCCCAAATCCCTCAAGGCATCTCAGGTTCGGGAAGCCAACTGACCGCGAATGGTGTATTCGGCGCTGTCATGCTCAAGCGATTCGGAAGGATCCCGTGGAGCAGCTGCAGAGAGTACATGGAACCAGCGCAGGATGACCACGACGGCAAGCATCCACCACAGAACCCAAGTCTTTTCGAAAAATGCGAGCATGGAATTTACCCTCCTCAGTCGCCGCCCGTCACGCTCACGGCTTTAGACCAGACAATATACCATATAGTCTATCGTAGTAGTATAGATTTTCAATGGTCGCAGTTATCGAACTCTCCAATTGGGATTGTGGGCGGACCAGCTCAACTTGGCACATCCGGTCGTTTGCTTTGCAGAAACTCCTGCGCCGAGCCGAAGAGCTCAACCTGTAAACCAACCGAGCGGATAAGGCTCTTGAGCGACTTGCGGACCGATGCATCGTCATCGACGACGAACACAATGGATTCGGGTTCAGTCATGCGTTACTGTCCGCCTTCGGGCGATCCGCCTCGGGCAACGTGAATTCGAAGATTGCTCCGTACGAAACCCCGGCCTTAGCCGACAGAGAACCGCCGCTAGCTTCCACCATTGAACGGCTGATCCAGAGTCCTATTCCAATACCCGCGGGCTTGGTGGCAAAAAATGACTCGAACCTACGGTCACTGTGCTCTGGATCGAGTCCTTTTCCAGAATTTTGAACTTGAATCAGCACACGCTCCGTGTCAATCGCTGACTTGATGAGCAGCGTCCTCGGCGGTCGCTGATTGTACTCATGGCAGCGATGGCATTCATGATCAAGTTCAGTACTACCTGCTGCAATTGAACCCGGTCGCCAAGTACAGCTGGCAGACCGGTGGTGAGCTTCGTTTTGGCGGCAACGCCACCCCTTATCAGCTCGCTGCGGACCAGAGCCAGCACCTCCCGGATGACCGCATTCATATCCACTGGCCGCAGTTCAGGGGATGCCTTCTTCAGCAAGGTTCGAATTCTCGCGATGACGCCGCTCGCCCGGTTCGCTTCCTTCATAGCGTTGGTCATCGCTTCCCGCGCTTCGGCTAAGTTCGGCGGTTGAAGGGCAAGCCAATTGCAGCGCGGCGCTTGCCTATGTGGTGACCGCCGTGAGGGGTTGGTTGATCACATGGGCGATGGATGCCGTCAACTCACCCATAGATAGTCACGATCCGCGCCACGCGAGCCAGTGCGGCCTGCGACTCCTGCAGCGCTTGCTCCGCCCGCTTGTGTTCGGTGATGTCGACAAAAACACCAATCGCTCCTCGGACCTTGCCTTCGCGATCCAAGAGTGGAGCCGCATTGCCCAACATTTCGCGCGCGGTGCCATCGTCGAATACCACGGTGATCTCGGATTCGCGAACTTCTTGTCCCGAAACCGCAGCCTTCTGAACCGGCAACTCTTTGGGAGGAACCTCCTGTCCGTCCTTGACTACGCGGAAGGTCGAAGACCGCTCTCCCTGTGGCGCGGATTTTGAAATGTTGGCACCATACGGCAGCCGCAGCGCGAGCGGCGCGATGACATTCCCCTGCTGGCACACTATTTCATGCAGAAGTTCGCACGCCGAATGAACAAACCCGTCGAAAGTATTTCCGCTGAGACTAGGAGTTGGCTCACAAATTCCGACTGGCTAGGCAACGTCAGACAAATCGGGAACCTGATCGAGCGCTCGGTGGCTGTGACGAATGGCTTGGCACTGCAGGTTTCACCCGCGGGGCTGCGGTCATAGTCGGAAGCTTGAAGCCGGTGAGCCGCGGTTAATTCTGTACAAGATCTAAATCACAACAAAAATCCCTTCCGCCGATGTTTCCACATCGGCGGAAAGAATTGCCAGCTGAACTATCAGGCCGCGGGTGGTAGCCTCAGAGGCGCGGATAATCGGAAACTAAGCGCCGACTCGGCCGGAATTTCAATTTGCTGGTTTCCAGTCAACGTCCCTCCCAGCAATCCCGCGCCCGCGCCAACGAGCGCTCCAATGCCCGCTCCTTTACCGCCGCCAGCAATCCCTCCAATCAACGCGCCCCCGGCTGCTCCTCCGCCGGTCGCGACAGCGGTCCTCTTGCCTTTGCCTTTGACCGTGCTGTCCCATGCGCCTGTCTGGATGTTATAGGTCTGTCCCCTCACTGTAATGCTCGTGAGTGTGAGAGTAAGTTCGCCTTGGCCTTTGATCTTACCCTTCGACTTGGCTGCCACCACTGTCCCAGCGACGGTTGATCCGGCGGGGATAGCTGTCTTTCCTCCAACACTCACTGGTTGCGCCAGGGTACCGATGAAGGTTTGGCCCGTCTGACTGGTCTTGGAACTCAAAGCCTGTCCCACTGTGATTGTGAAGGTAGTTCCTGCTGGAACGACAATGGGTTGAGGCTTGGGTTTCTCCACCGGCGGAGGAGGTGGTGCCATCGCCTGCGCAGGTGCGGGGGCAGGTGCAGCCGACGCATCGGGCTGGACCGCAGTCTGATCATCCACGCCAGCAGCTCCCGGTTCTTCCCGGGCGATCTGCTCTATTTTCTGCTGGGCCGCCGGGGTCTTCACCTGGCCGGTCATCGTGACTTTGGCGTCCTTGGCGGCCACGGTGATCTGGGAGTCCTTGGTGTCCGGATCCGCGGCAATCTTGTCCTGAATGTCCTTCGCAATGGTATCGTCACTGGGCTTCTTTGAGCACGCGATCGCCAACCCGAGCAACGCGGTCAAGAGAGCAATTGAAATAGTCAGCTTGTGTGTGCGCATAGTTCCTCCTCCGTGAACAGGCTTAACTGAAATCTAGATCTCGCCGAGAACGTAGGGCGTTTGGACCCGGAACAAGCGAGCGGATCCTTCAGTCGCTCAAAACTGCATTGGATTGCAGGGCGCCGTTGCTGATGGATCAAGGGTAGCATGATCGCGAGTTTGTCAGACTCACGGACTACCAAGACTGCAGACTACCACCAAAATAGTAGGGATGTCACTAGTAGTTCTTGCAGTGACTTGCAGTCGGACGCTCGGGAGAGGCAATTTAGCATCGTTCCATAACTCCGCAGCCCCGGCGTTAGCCTTTGGCGTCCGTGACCCGGCATCGGAACTAATTCAGCCTCTCTCGTCCGGACCAACCGCAAAAAGGAGCTTGCCTCCGTTTAGTCTTGGAAGGTTCCGGCCATCCCCGGAGGTTGAAAATAGCATGAGAAGAAAAGCTACCATGAACAACCGAACCTTCATTCTGGTCACTCTGCTTCTTTTGGCGGCGCCTCTTTTCGGGCGGGAAAAAACCGATGTGCTGGTCATGAAGAACGGCGACCGCATGACCTGCGAGGTGAAAGGACTCAACGGCGGCGTGCTGTACATCAGTGTCGATTACATCGACGGCACAACCTCAGTTCAATGGTCGAAGGTGGCGCATCTCGAGAGCAATCAGCTGTTCATCGTGAAGACAGAAGACGGCGCGGTGTACACCGGCAAGCTCAATACTCCGGAAACGCCCGCCGGCCAGCCAGTAACGATTCAGGTCGTCGAAACTCCGGAACATGAAGTAGAGCTCGAGCGAACCCAGATCGTCAAAATGGCCGAGACCTCCGACCGCTTCTGGCAACGATTCAACGGCGAGATCAGTTCGGGGATCATTTATTCCAAGGGCAATCAATCCACCCAATACAACGTAGGCTCGGATGCCGCCTACATTCGCGAACGCTGGAACGCCAGCGGCAACATCAGTTCAAGCCTTTCTTCCAGCACCGGAACCAACGTTTCCACCCGCAACGACCTACAACTGGGCGCTTCCCGTCTTCTGCGATGGGATAATTACTTTTACGCAGGCCTGGGTAATTTCCTGCAGAGTTCGGTGCAGGGAATCAGGCTGCAGACCACGCTCGGCGGCGGCATCGGACGTTACCTGAAGAACACCAACAACGCGACCATCTCGGTGCTCGGGGGCCTGGCCTGGCAGAGCACGGTTTACGACCCATCCATTACCCCGCTAGGTCAGCAAAATCTAGGAGCGGCAGTGATTGCCGCGGAGGTGAAGCTCTTCAAGTTCAGCAAAACGAATCTGAATATAAGTGCAGCGCTGCTGCCAGCTCTCTCCCAACCCGGTCGGGTGCATTTCAATACCAACGCGTCCTATTACGTGAAGCTGTTCAGCAATCTGAAATGGAACATATCTTTTTACGGCAACTGGGACAACCAGCCACCATCTGACTTCTCGGGCAGTGACTATGGTTCCAGCTCGGGCTTGAGCTGGACGTTTGGCAATCGCTAGGTATGGTTCGCGTCTCCAATTCGGCTACTTGGATGGAATCGTGTCGGAGAGTTCCCTCGTGTCCGCTAGCGGCTGCTTCCCGGCAGGAAGACTATTTTGCTCGAGCAGATACGCGAGCAGGTCGAGCGACTGCTGGGTAGTAAATGTCCTGCCTGCATACTGCGCCATCGGGCCTTTGATCTCGCCCCACACCGTCAACAACTTTGCCCCTCCATACAACTGTTGCCACGATGCGCCCTTGAGTGCCGGCCCGGCACCGCCTTCCAGATTCGCGCCGTGGCAAGGTGCGCAGGACTTAGCGTAGGTCTTGGCTCCTGTCGCCGCCTGCTCTTCGTTGTACCATCCGTCCTTCTTAGTCTCGCCCTGCTCGTAGACGTGTCCGATGTTGCGATGGCACTGCAGGCAATCCACAGCCGTGGCGTTGATCACTTCTTGGTGGACCAGAACCTTCATCTGGCTGCGTGTTCCACCGAACGAATCCAACGTATGGCAGCCACGGCATGTGATGTAGTTGTGAGAAGTCAGGTAATTCTCAAACGTCGCCCGCAGGAACGGACGACGTTTTTCCCACTCCTCCTGAGTAGCGATCGTCTTGTGGGATTCATTCCAGAAATCTTTAGCCCCGCGATCGGCCTTGAACAAAAGCAGTTTCACATACTCGACCGGGGTCGCCCGACTCGACTCGTAGGGGATGTGACACTGCCCGCAGCTGGCGCTCACTCCGACCGGGTTTATGTAATGTGGTCCTCGTTTATACGCAGCAGAAGCCCAGGTCATCGAATGGCAAACCGTTCCGCAGAACTGGTTAGAGCTCGACCAGACTACCGTCGAATCAGTAATGGCAACCAGCACGATGCCCAGCCCGATGAACGCCAGCCCCAACAAGCCCGCAAGCACCCAGCGGCGGCGCTTCTGTGCTTGGTCCGCAACGTTCCTGGTAATGGGGGAGTTCTCCACGCCGATTTATAACGCGGATCGACAGCATCCCAAAACTGGCAGTTTTGCTAGCGCGAATCACAAATAGTGACGGCAGTCGGCGGGCTAACTGTTTTGACGATCGTCCTTAATTGCCAGTACCGTCACCCCCGACTCAGACGACAACCCATACCTCTACGCAACCAACCAGTACGGTCGCACCCAGGCCTCAGTTTCGGTGACCGTGCAGTAAAGTGCCAGCTAAAGCTGACAGACGCCGAAGTCCTTGGTCACCTCTTTTGTCTCCCAGACAAGCGTGGTGTCGGGGGCCTTGGGCTTCGATTTGTGGCCCAGTAAAGTCACTCGATCACCCGGCTTGACGCCTACCATGTTGCCGGAGAGCACACAGACTCGCTTGTCTTTTTCGTCGGTGACAGTCTTCCGCTCTCCCCCGAGTTGACCCATTCCGTAATCTTCCGCTTCTTCGAATAGTGAATAATCAGAACGGTTGCGACCACCACGGCCACACCCACCGCCACGATTCCGATCACGATTTCTTCGCCCTCCGTCTGCAGTTTTATCCGCCCGAGCAGGCCTGGCAAGAACCATACTTCAGGGCGACAATCAGAACTCCACACCAGAGATATTTTGAGGTCATATTGTGGGCCATTAGCCCGCGACCTAGCGGGGGTAGCTAAGCTAGCCGGCCAACCGGTTGGTCGCCCGACCGCTAGCGTTTAGAAAACCGCCTTTTTCCGATGCTGCCGGTGGCGAGGATACCCTGATCTCCACCTGCACTGATAACAACGGTGTCGATTTCGTCGCCATTTGCCGCCACGACGAAGTTTGTGCCCACCGTTGACCGGTTGTCTTTGAAGTCGATGGTGAAGGTACCGGTGCAATCGGAGTTCACCGTGTAAGTGCCGGTGGCTACAGGGTGAGTCCAATCGGCGACGACCTCACCGTTTGTTTAATGCTCACGGTGTGAACCTGACTAAGACCGCGCTTACCGTCAAATTGGGTCATGGCCGCGCCCACCTGTGGACCGGTGGGTCCTGCGGCCCCCCAATTTGGTGCCCTGTAAGGGTGAATCCATAGTTGCCGGCGATGAGTTTGTTGTGGCAGGCAGGGTTTTACTCTGTGCGTATCCTGACCCCAAAGCCGCCAGGGCCAGCAGAACTAGCGCGGCCCCATTTGTTACAAGCTTTTTCTTCATAAGTCTCTCCTTAATCCTCAATCCTCGATTTCACTTTGACTTCTTCAGCTGTCCACTTTGGTGCGGAGGAGCTGGCGAAGTGTGTGTTCTATTAGCCTGTAACCTGAACCCAGTCAATTGACCGGGGCTGAATCATTCCTGACTTCGTAAGAGGAAGCTTTCGAAGGAGTTCTTGAGTTTGCTGAATTGCGTGTCACCATGCAGGAAGAGTACAAACTTGCCGAGCTTCGGTTCTAATGTTCAAGACCTATGCAGGACTTGTGCAGCGACAATTATCCTCGGGTACTTAAAGGGTGAGAGGTATCGACCAGACGACCGCCAGCGTATGATAAAAATCGCCGCAAGCCACCATGCTCCCATTCAAGCTGGTTTATAGCGACGACTACTATCTTCCCATCGGAGCGCACGTCTTTCCCGCCGAGAAGTATCGTCGGATTCACGAGCGCCTCCTTGAGACTGGCGCCGCTGAAGCCTCTGACTTCGTGACGCCGCAACTAGCATCCGATCAGGATGTTCTACTCGTCCACACGCCTGCTTACGTCCAAAAATTGAAGACAGGAACGCTCTCTGCTCGCGAAGAGCTGGAAATGGAAGTTCCCTACTCACCCGAACTGGTTCGAGCTTTCTGGCTGGCGGCTGGCGGTTCAATCCTGGCTGCCGAGTATGCTCTGCAAAATCGCGTCGCGTTCAACATCGGCGGCGGATTTCATCACGCCTTCCCCGACCACGGCGAAGGCTTCTGCATGATTCACGACGTGGCCGTCGCCATCCGGCGCATGCAGCGGGATGACAAACTCGCTCGCGCTATGACCGTAGATTGTGACGTCCACCAGGGCAACGGCACAGCCGCGATTTTTGCCGGCGTACGCATTCCGACGGGTCCGCTGCCCTCGACCTCTCCTTCCACTCTGAAGTCCGCAACCGACGCGCCCGTGCGCAACCCTCATGAGGGCGACGTATTCACCATCTCGCTCCATCAGGAGAACAACTATCCGATGTGGAAACCGCCGTCGTCGATCGATGTCGATCTGCCCGATCAAATCGGCGACGACGACTATCTGGCTTGGCTCGATAACGCTCTTAGCAGCGGACTCCGCCAGTTTGATCCAGAGTTGATTTGCTACATCGCGGGCGCCGACCCATACCGCGAAGATCAACTCGGAGGTCTGTCGCTGACCATCGAAGGCCTCAAGCGTCGCGACGAACTCGTTTTTCGCGTGGCCCGCGCTCGCGGTATACCGGTGATGGTGACGTTCGCCGGCGGCTATGCCCGGCGGGTCGAAGACACCGTCACGATTCACTGCAACACGGTGATCGCCGCGAAGGAGGTTTTCGCAGCCCAGTGAGATTGGCAGGAACTAGAACCGTGAGGATTCTGGCGCGGTGCAAGCCAGGAATTAGTTTTCGGGACTTGGAGTAACAGCTTCTGGGCCAGCTTCGACTGTGACTTCCACCTTGGCGCCCTGCTTCAAACGCACTTGGTCGCCGTTCTCATCAGTCAAATGGTTGGCGATGCGAATTTCCTTATACAGCTCATCGGCGCCTTCCACAGCGATCTGCGCTTTTTCCGGGTCGCTCGGATGTGGGGACTTGATGATTTTCTCGACCGTCCCGGGGAGGGTAGCACTGGGCTTCTCAGTCATGGATTCTCCTTCGAGCTTAGAGTGGTGTAGGAATAGCTTAACACGGGAATTGGCGCCCCACTTGATTTGATTTGATCCTACAGGCAATGCTCTGCATTCCAACTGCTAAAATAGACGCCTAAAGCTATGTTTGAAAATCTTTCAGAAAAACTCCAGCGTGCGTTCAAGACGCTGCGCGGCCAGGCCGTCCTCAATGAAGAAAACATTCAGGAGGCGCTGCGGGAAATCCGTCTCGCCTTGCTCGAGGCCGACGTCAACTTCAAAGTCGTTAAGCAGCTCATCGACCACATTCAAGAAAAGGCTGTTGGCCAACAGGTGGCGACGGCGCTTTCACCGGGCGAGCAGGTCATCAAAATCCTTCGTGACGAGTTGATCGAAACCCTTGGCCGCGATACCGCGCGTCTGAGGTTTGCCTCACAGCCGCCAACCGTTGTGCTGATGGCCGGACTGCAGGGCTCCGGCAAAACTACCACCTCCGGCAAGCTCGCGAACTGGCTTAAGAATGGCGGGCATCGGCCGCTGCTGGTTTCGGTCGACGTTTACCGGCCCGCAGCCCGCGAACAGCTTAAGGTTGTGGCGCAGGCGATCAAGGCGAACATCTACGAAGGTGCGAACGTCGAAGCCAACACCGCGACCGTCGAGCGTCTGGCGAAAGAAGCGCGTCGCGAAGCTATCAATACCGGCTCTGATGTGCTCATCGTTGACACCGCTGGCCGTCTTCACATCGACGATCAACTGATGGACGAGATGCAATCGCTTAAGCGGATACTCAATCCGCAAGAGATCTTGTTCGTCGCTGACGCAATGACTGGCCAGGACGCGGTTAATTCCGCCGATGAGTTCCATAAGAAGCTCTCGCTGACCGGAGTGGTGCTGACCAAGATGGACGGCGATGCTCGAGGTGGTGCGGCGCTCTCAATCCGCCAAGTCACGGGCCAGCCGATCAAGTTCATCGGCGTGGGCGAAAAGTATGACGCCCTTGAGCCCTTCCATCCCGATCGCATCGTCTCCCGCATTCTGGGCATGGGCGACATCCTTTCGCTGATCGAAAAGGCCGAGCAGAATGTCGACAAGAAAAAGGCGGAGGAGATGGCCAGCCGCGCCCTGTCGGGCGATGGCTTCTCGCTCGAGGACTTCCGCGATCAACTGCGCCAAGTGAAAAAGATGGGATCGCTGCAGAGCATCATGGGCATGTTGCCAAGCATCGGTCCTTTTGCCGGATTACAAAAGCACGCGGACAAGATCGACGAGAAACAAATTAATCGCGTCGAGGCCATCATTAACTCGATGACCGTCCATGAACGCCTGCACCACGAGGTTATCAACGGCAGCCGCCGCAAGCGCATCTCGCGCGGTTCGGGCACGAGCGTACAAGAAGTCAACAATTTGCTGCGTCAGTACGCCCAGATGCGCAAAATGTTCAAGCAAATGGGTAAGGCAAGCTTCGCCCGCAAATTGGCCGGGATGAAGTTACCGGGGATGTAGTTTGTTGCCGCTGCTGACCACCCCGCATTTATGAAATGGCGATCTCCCGAAGAACCGGCTGCCGGTCCTGACGTCCGGCCCTTGCGCGAGATTTTCGCGGAGTGCAAAGACCTCATCGCGAAATATGTTCCCGCTGAAATTCAGGCCGTTCATTCTCGCGCAATCGCGGAACTGAACGAAAAGCACATCGTCGATAACAGTCTTTCTGTTGCCAAGAAAGCTCCAGGTTTTGAACTTCAAGATCAAAACGCGAAACCGGTTTCCTCCGCCAACCTCCTGGCGAAAGAACGCCTTGTCATCTGCTTTATTCGCGGTCGCTGGTGCCCCTTCTGCGTTGGCCAACTCGAAGCCATGAACCGGATCCTGCCACAGATCGAGCACGCTCCCGCCTCGCTGATTGCGATTTCGCCCCAAACCGTGAAGCAGTCATTCTTCATGGCGGATCAGCACAAGCTGCGTTTTCCGCTACTCAGCGATCCCCGCAACCGTGTGGCTCGCCAGTTCGGACTGGTGTACCGCGTTCCCGATTATCAGCAGGCAGTGTATCGACGAGTATTTATCAATCTGCCCTTCGCCAACGGAGACGAGAGTTGGGAACTCCCGGTTCCAGCGACCTACATTCTCAACCGCAGCGGTTCGGTGTTGTTTTCGTCGGTCAATGCCGACTACTCCGAGCGCCCCGAACCGGCTGAGATTCTCAGTCAACTCGCCGCGGATTAGTTCCTCGCACAAAATGCGAAAGAGTGGGGCACACAGCACAATTACTTCAGGCCTTCCACCAGATAGAGGTCTCCGAGGGTGCGATGGAACCCGTAAACATAAGTCTTCCCGTCCGGTGTCACGAGAATCGGTCCGATCGTGGAGACGCCCGTAGGATCGACCGGAACAACCTGCTTCCAGAGGGTTTTCTTTCCGGTGGCTAGCTCCAACTGATAAACCTTGGCCGGCACCTCGCCGGTCCGGTAAAGGTAGATTGAGCGCCCATCCTGATTCCAACGGATCGGTACATCTCCTGGCTCCAGGCCATTCACCACCCGAGGCTCGCCGCCAGCCGAGGGATAGAAGTATCCTTTTTGATCGGGGCCAATCCCCAGGACCGACTCCCCATCCGGCGAAATCGCAAACGCCACCGCATCGACTCCTTCCGGAGAAATCGCCTTCGGTTTCCCTCCAGAAATACCTTGCGCATAGAGACGAACCCCATGCCCCGGTTCGTTGCCCGAGAAGGCAAAGCGCTTGCCATCCGGAAACCAGCGCGCCCACTGATGGTTAATCGAATCGTTGGTCAGCGGCTGGGTTTCACCCGCCCCGGTGGGTAACAGGCGAAGTTGTTCAGGCGAACCCGGAGTCTGGACGATCACCCATTTCTGATCGGGAGAAATCGCATTGGCGGCGCCTTCGCCGAGTCGAATTGCCGGAGAGCCATCGGTGTTGCGACTATAAACCGCGTAGGTCAGCTCTTGCGCGTTGCCGTACTGAACCCCGCCGCCAACGCCCTCCTCATCAAACAGAACAGTCTTGCCGTCCGCGGAAAGGTCCGCAGGGTAGGAGTAATCGAGCCAGGAGAGATCTCGTTCTTTCGTCTCGCCGCCGGAGAGAGTCATGACTTCGCGTCGCCGCCCGGCGCGGGCTAACAGCACACGCCCATCCCGCCAGATGTCGAACACAACCAGCGTCCCGGGTATACGCGTCACCAACCGCTCCTTCCCGTCAATGCTGATAGCAGAGAGGTAGTGATCGACACCCAATTCGCTCGCAGTGAACCAGATTTCGCCGGCAGGCGACCAGGCAAGACCCTGCGTACCGTACCAGTCGCGAGTCAGCATTTTCTTTTTGCCGGACAGATCGACGAGCGCCACAGCGCCGCCGTCGTCTCCCTGATTAGGATGGTCGATGAATGCAACGTAATCGCCCTTCGGCGAAACTCGCGGATAACTGATCCAGCCGCCGCTGGTCTCGTAGAGCACCTTGCCAATGGGAAACTCTAACCGGTCGCGGCCGCCCACATTACGTACCACAGCTAGGCTATTTCCATCCGGAGACCAATCCGCCCATTCGACATTCTCGAGAACCGGACGGGGTGCCCCACCCGCCAATGGCGCTCGAGCGAGCGTACCCATGTTCACCCAGGTTCCTACGGGGCGGCTGTCCAGCGAAAGCGCCATCTCGCCCGTCGACGAAACCGCCAGAAGCTCGGCGCGGCCCAGTCCCAGGGAGCGCGATTCGACCGTGCCCTGACGCGCGGCGAATATTTCCCCGGGGTTCCCTTGCCAGGCGGCGCTGTACAGGATCGTTTGCCCGTCCGGCGCGAATCGGGCGGAGCGAATTTCGCCACGGCGGAAAGTGATCTCGTGGTACAGCGGAGCGCTGGCTGCCGGCGATCCCCAAAGACGCTTGCCTGTGATTAATCCAGCTGCAAGAGCAACCAGAAACCCGAGACAGAACAGCACGGGCAGAAGAGGACTGCGACGCCGTGTCTCGATCGGAACCTCCACCGAACCGCTGCCCAGAGCTGCCGGGACGACCGCTTTGCCCCCCGCGCGAGAAGAATCCGTATCGCGTTTCAGCCGCTTCAAGTCGGCGCGAATCTCCGCCGCACTCTGGCAGCGCAGTTCCCGATCTTTTTCCAGAGCCTTGTTCAAAACAATTTCCATCTGCACCGGCAATCCCGGATTCAACTGGACCGGCGGAGCAGGAACCTTGTTGAGAATTGCTTCGAAGATGATGGCCGAGGTTGCCCCCAAAAACGGCTGCTTGCCAGTTGCCATTTCATAGAGCACTACGCCGAAAGAAAACAGATCGGTGCGATGGTCCAGCATCTCACCCCGCGCCTGCTCGGGAGACATGTAACCAATCGTGCCCATCGCCGTGCCCGGAGTAGTGAGTTGATCTGCACTGACTGCGGTCGGCGCGCCCACTGTTGGCACCGAACCATCCACGATGTTGCTGCCTTGAGGGGTAAGTTTCGCCAATCCAAAATCAAGGATCTTGGCCTGGCCTCTCTGAGTGACAAAGATATTCGCCGGCTTGATGTCGCGATGCACAATTCCGCCAGAGTGAGCCGCATCGAGAGCATCCGAAATCTGAATCCCCAGCTCGAGCAACGGCGCAATCTTCAGCGGACGCCCCTCAATCATGTGCTTCAGGGTCCGACCATCCAAATACTCCATGGCAATAAAGGCTTTGCCATTCTCCTGTCCGATGTCGTAGATGGTGCAAATGTTCGGATGGTTGAGAGCCGAAGCAGCCTGCGCCTCCCGCTGAAAACGGCTGAGGGCTTGAGGATCCTTGGCGACGTTGTCAGGCAGGAACTTGAGGGCGACAAAACGATGCAGCCGAATGTCCTCGGCTTTATAGACAACACCCATGCCACCGCCGCCCACCTTTTCAATCACGCGGTAGTGCGAAATGGTCTGTCCGATCATCGTTTGGCAATCAACGTTTGGCGATCAACGAATAGAGCCCGCTCCGTGCGCGACCATCTTAGGGTCCAAGCAACGGCAAGTCAATGCGGCTGCGGGAGCAAAAAAGAAAACCCGCTAGATGACCCTTCCATGTCGCCCGCCCCAGTTCTGCCAGTTCGGGTGCAGCTTGCTAATCGCGCCAACTTCTGCAAAAATAGTTGTTTGTCCAACCCCTGCCAGTAGAACTAGGAAAGGAACCAAAGTTTCTGTGTTAATGATTCGTCTGTCGCGCACCGGTGCGCGTAAACAACCGCAGTATCGCGTGGTCGTGATTGAAAAGGAACGCGCCCGCAATGGCCGGCCGGTCGAGGTGGTGGGAACTTACAATCCCCGCACCAACCCTGCCAGCATCGAACTCAAGCGCGAGCGCATTGATTACTGGGTGTCCAAGGGCGCCAAGATGTCGGACCGGGTTGGCAAGATCGTAGCCAAGCCCGCTCCGAGCGCCGTCCCAGCCGCCTGATTTTGGCGTGCCAGTAGGAGTTTCCAGCCCACCCGATAGGAACCGCATATGAGCCAGCAAAGCGGGGATGTGCGAGCTTTGGTCGAGCAGATCGCGAAGTCGCTCGTCGACGAGCCCGATCAGGTTTCGGTGAGCCAGCTCGAAGGCGACGTGCTTGAACTCAAGGTCGCCCCGAACGACGTGGGCAAGGTGATTGGGAGCAAGGGCCGGGTTGCACGCGCCTTGCGTTCCTTGATCGACGCAGCCGGAGTTCGACTGCACAAGCGTTTTACGCTGGAGATACTGGAATAGCAGAGTCAGGAATCGCCGGCGAGTTCGTTACCCTGGCCCGTGTGCGGAAAACGCAAGGGCGCCATGGCGAAGTCGCGGTGGAGTTGCACACGGACGTTCCCGACCGGTTCAGCGTTGGCCTGAAGCTGTTCGCTCTGGCGCCAGAGGACAGCCGTCGCGAGTTGCGGGTTGAAGAGCTCTGGCCTCACAAAGAGTTTCTGGTTCTGAAGTTCGCGGGAGTAGATTCGATTTCGGAAGCGGAAGCTCTGATCGGGTGCGAATTACAGGTCCCGCGCAGCGACCGGGCACAGCTTGAATCGGGATGGAATTACGTCAGCGACTTAGTCGGATGTGTGGTGTTCGATTCAGGTCGCGAGATTGGCAAGATTGAAGACGTTCAGTTTGGCGCAGGCGAAGCGCCTCTGCTGATCGTCGTTTCCGGGCTCGGCGCAGGAAGCAAGCACTACGAGGTCCCCTACGCCGAAGCATATTTGAAAAACATAGACCTCGAGCGCAGGCAGATACAAATGCAACTGCCTGAGGGAATGCTTGAACTAAACGCGCCGCTGACTGCCGAAGAAAAAGAGCAACAAGCAGGCAGCAAGAAAAGCACAAAAAAATGATTCCCTTTGTGTACCTTCGTGCCCTTTGTGGTTAGCGCTCTTAAGCTTTTGATTTTGATTTGCGATGAAGATCGACATTGTAACGATCTTTCCTGACTTCTTTCGCGGGCCGCTGGATCACGGAATCATCCGCCGGGCGCAGGAAGCTGGTCTGGCGGCAATCGAAGTTCACGATCTCCGGGCGTTTGCGCATGATCGCCATAAGACCGTGGATGACCGCCCATTCGGCGGCGGCGAAGGCATGGTGCTGAAGCCGGAACCGATCTTTGAATGTATCGAAGCGCTGAATGTCGCGCCCCGAGAAGCCCCGAAAGAGGCCCGCCAGAGTGTGGTGTTGCTGTCGGCGCAGGGCAGGCGATTCGATCAGAGTGCGGCCCATGAACTCGCCGCGCTGGAACGGATCGTCCTGATCTGCGGCCGTTATGAAGGCGTCGATGAGCGGGTGGGCCACTATTTAGCGGACCGCGAGTTGTCCATCGGTGACTATGTGCTGAGCGGTGGCGAACTGGGAGCGGCAGTGATTGTGGATTGCGTCACGCGTCTGATCCCCGGCGCGGTTGGCAATCAGGCATCGACGCAGCAGGAATCGTTCACCACGTTCTCGCAAACGCAGGTTGAGGATGGCCCGAGTTCGACCTGCACCTCGGGCGGGTTGCTGGATTACCCGCACTACACGCGTCCCGCGGATTTCCGCGGCATGGGAGTTCCGGAGGTGCTGGCGTCGGGCAATCATGAAGAAATACGACGCTGGCGCCGTCGTACGGCACTTGAGAAAACGCTGCGCAACCGGCCCGACCTTTTGGCCAAGGCCGCCCTCAGCGAGGAAGACCAGAAATTGCTGGCCCAGATCACGGGCAAGAACTTATAGAACAGAGGACAAGATTATGTCGAACCTCATCATTGAAAAACTGCTGGCTAAGACCAAGCGCACCGACCTTCCCAAATTCGTTCCGGGCGATTCCGTCCGCGTGCACGTCAAGATAAAGGAAGGCGACAAGGAGCGTCTGCAGGCATTCGAGGGAGTAGTGATTTCGCGCTCGCGAGGCCCTCAGGCCAGCTTTACCGTGCGCAAGATCAGCTTCGGCCAAGGGGTCGAGCGCATTTTCCCGGAGAACTCCCGCGTGATCGACAGAGTCGAGTTGGTACGCTCCTCGAAGGTTCGGCGCGCTAAGCTGTACTACTTGCGCGCGCTGCGCGGCAAGGCTGCCCGCCTCAAGGATGTCGACCGCGAGCATGCGGCCGCGGCAGCACCCGCGAAGTAGTTGACTGACCCTATACCGAGAGGGAACCAGGCGATACGAGACTTGCCTTTGGTTCGTCCCCCGGCCATAAGGCAGTCAGCGCCAAACCTACTGCGATTCCTACCGAGACTTCGATGAACCGGTGAACCGCAACTATCCACGCTTGTTTGGTGTGGGCAAAGAGCATGACAATCGCCAAGGTAACACTGGCGAGTCGGTACGCATCTTCGAGACGTAGCGCCGCGCAGATCAATCCAATCACGAATACGCCTAAACCGAACACAATCAGGTTTGATGCGAAGTAGGTCGTCAGCAGCGCGCCCATCACGGCACCCAGTGCGGTTCCGGCGAAGCGCTGTTCGGACACGGCAAGCGCGGCTCCGAGGGTTGACTGCATGATGATCAAAGTCGTGATCGTGGCCCAATAGGCCTCTGGAAGCCCGAGAGCGCGGGCAACAACCAGCGAGACCACCGCCGCCACCGCGGTTCGAGCCGAATGGACCAAAACTCGCCGGTTCACTCGATGCGAGGTGCTGCTGCTCGTGTCCGGCATGTTCCCTCCTGGACGCGCGTGGCCATTCTAGCTGACCCAAGGACGAAGTTCGTTGGAGTGCAAACATTGGACTCGGACCCTGCTCGACGAAACTCTTTTTTCACCTTGCTCCACAGGGGGGACCTCGGCGAAGATGCAATTATCTCAATCTTGTGGTCTGCCAGTTCGTGTCGGCCAAGCTCAAACTCGCCCCTGAGAAAACGATCTCTGCCTCCGCTGCCAAGCTTCGTTTGCTGAAGCGCCTGCATTGCACCATGAAATTTGAGAAGCAAGCCTGGCAAGCGGGCGCGCGCTGGATCGCGGGCGTGGACGAAGTCGGCCGCGGTTCTTTGTTCGGACCGGTTGTTGCCGCCGCCGTCATCCTCGACCCCGGTTATCGCATTCGAGGCCTACGCGACTCCAAGCTGCTGCTCGCGGAGCGGCGCGAGGTGCTGGCGGAACGCATCCGCGAACACGCCATTGCATGGGCCATCGCCGCTGTCGATGCTGCCCGCATCGATCAGATCAACATCTATCAGGCTTCGCGAGTCGCTATGCGGGAGGCGGTCATTGGTCTGGAACCCGGTCCGGATCATTTATTGATCGACGCCATGCGCCTCGACTGCGAGCTGCCGCAGCGAGCGATCATCCACGGCGACGCGCTCTCCGCCTCCATTGCTGCCGCCTCGATTCTGGCCAAGGTGGAACGCGATCGCATGGTCCGCGAATGGGATCCGGTCTTCCCCGTGTACGGTCTGGCTTCGAACAAGGGATACAGCACGCCTCACCACCTCGCCGCCTTGCGCCAGCACGGACCGTCTCCTCTGCATCGCCAGTCGTTCGCTCCGGTCTGGAATAATCCCGTGCCGCAGGAGGTTCTGGCCTTCATGCTGGGAGAGAGGCCGGAAGGTGCGTGCGAAGAAATGACCGAAACTGCAGTTTGAGCAACTCCTGGATGCCGTCGTCATTGTATTTCGTGGTCCCTGTGCAGAAGTTTGCACGTTGACACGCCCCACCCTAGTGCTCTAAATCTAAAGTTGCGGACGCTCTACTACCGGGCATCGTTCTTAACTCTTTGTCCAACCGGGTCCGATTAGTTCTGAGCCTGCTGGCCTTACAGCCTGGGAATCTGGCGAATCAAGTTTGGCCGGCTCGTCTAGGTAACTAAGTGGACCGCATCGGCGCGCGAATATCTCCTTACCTCATGCTAGCGGCCCTCCTTGCGCCCCTGGGCGACGCGCAAGAACCTCACAGCCCAAACCCCGCGAGCTCATCAGGAAACTCAACGTCCGTGTCCGCAAAGACGACTTCCGCGGGAACGGACCGAGTCATACTCAAAGTTGGCGACGCGCAGGTCACTGAGTCAGAGTTCGAGTCCAGGATCGCCGCGATCGAACCGCAAAGCGCCCCCGATAAGGATAGCGTCACGGAGAAGGACCGTCGAAAGCTGGGCGACGACTACGCTTCGGTGCTGATGCTCTCGCAACAGGCGGTGGCCAATCACCTCGACTCTTCACCCGAGGTTAGCCGGCAGTTAGCCATCGCTCGCATGCAGGTGCTGTCCGACGCTGAGTTCGAGAACCTGATGCGCCAGGCTACGCCGAGTTCCGAAGAAATTAGCCAATATTATTCTGCCCATTTGTCGGACTATGACGAAGTGCAAATTCGGAGGCTTTTCATTTGGAAACAGCGAGACAACTCCAAGAATGCGCCGGTTTTGACTTCACAGGCTGCCAGAGCCAGCGCCGACCAGGTTCGTAAGGCGTACGCGTCTGGAGCCAACTTGAAGAATCTGTCGGAGGATGTGAGGAAGTCGGGCGAGGGTATGCTTGATCCCGAACCGCTCACTTTCCCGCGTGGAGAGTTGCCGCCGCAATTAGAGAAAGTGGCGTTCGCCCTCAAAGAGGGCGAGTGGTCCGAGGTTGAAGAGACTCCAGCGCGCCCTCTTCTCATTCAACTGGTCAAGCGCGACCGTCAACAGCTTGGACAGGTGTCGGCGCGTATCGAAAAGAATCTGCAAGGCGAAAAGATACAAGCGTTGTTGGACGATCTGAAAAAGAAAGCCGGAATCTGGATGGACGAACAGTATTTTGGGACTGCGGTGGTTCCTGTCCCGGGTGCGCAGCGGCGTGTTTCTGTCCCTCCGTCGGAGCTTCAAGAATCAGCTAAAAAAGGGGGAACAATGAAGACGAACCGCAGAAGTAGAAGCTTCTGTTACCTTGCGCTTTCAGTGTCGTTACTGGCGGCGTGCGTCTTTCAACCGTCGCTGGTCAGCGCCCAAATGACTTCGATGGGTGTCGACTTGCGCCCAGATCAACGTTCCGTCGCTCGTGATGCAGGACAACATGCGCGCCGGCCGAATCCTGATTGAATGCGGCATAGTGCAAGGAGGACAGCCGACGGCGGCCAGCGCGACTCGCACGGCACCCGCTCCTCCCAACATCCGCGTTAGCAACGGATCAGGTTGTTCGGGCTCTGCGGACGTGTGTGGGAGTGAAAGCATGGTCGCGGCCAGCACTGCGGATAAGGGCCAGACCATTGTGGTCAACTACAACGCGGAATTCGGCACCGGAGCAAGCTACACGGGTACGTCCTATTCCACCGATGGCGGAGCGACGTTCAAAGAGATTCAACCTCCGCCTTTTGCTAGCGCTCACGGCTTCAACGCCGGGGATCCGATTGTGGTTTTCAACTCCAAGCTGGGCATGTTCTTCGCCGGCGATTTGGTGGGAAGCTGCGGCGGTCAGGGGTCGGCTTGTGGACCTCTAAGAATGCCAAAAACTGGACGGTTGGAGCTTGCGCCCATAACGGCAGCTTCGACGACCGCGAATCGATGTGGGCAGACAACGAGCCGACCAGCGGTACGTACGGCCGCATGTTTGTCTCGTGGAATGACTACACGACAAGCTGCGGGGCGGGTGGATGTCTTTTCGTTACCTACTCTGACGACGGCGTGACCTGGAGCACCCCGAAGCAACTCAACACTGGCATCTTCTTCCGCAATGTGCAGATCACCGGGTCGCCGCGCGGCGCCAAGTTGATTGGGAAAAACAGTACCGTATTCACTGCCAGCATGGATGAGGGTGGCGGTGGGAACGCTACCCGCCAGAACCTTATGTTCAGGTCAACCGACGGCGGCAAAACCTGGACTCAAGTGACGATGGGTCCGCGATTCAACCCAGTCGGGGATCAGAGCTGCAACTACTTCTATCAGGTCAATCCCATTATCCGGCACATGGGCTGGGGAGAGCCGGCAGTTGGCCCCAATGGCGTGGTCCACTACGTCTACTCCGGGGCCGGGACGAACGGCGACCACGGGGACATCTTTTACCAACGTTCGACCGACAACGGCAAGACTTGGTCTAAAGCAATCAAACTCAACACCGACAAGGACGCTCCAAACAAGACGCAGTGGATGCCTTCGCTCTCCGCCACCTCGGATGGCAATGTCACGGCCTCTTGGTATGATCGTCGCAAGGCCACCAGCGCCTGCACCAACGTTGGAGATCCGGGATGTAACTACGAGCGCGTCGGCCGTCAGTCGAAGACCAATGGCGCTTCTTGGCTAGCGGCCACCACAATCAGCATCAAAGTGATCACCCAGCCAGCCCAGGACGACCAGTTTGTGGTGTCCTGCTATGCAGGCGATTACGATTACGACACGGCTTTGAACGCTGCTGACGCGGGCAACGCCACCGGGTCTGCCTATATTACCTGGACCGACGGGCGGGCTAAGATTAGCGGCGTACCCGTGCAGAATGTGGACTTTGCCACGACCCCGTACCGTAGAACGGTTGTAGCACGAATCCTCAAAAAAAGGAGGGCAGCGAGTTGGCTGCCCTCCTTAACTTTCTGAAGAGTCCCTGCGTAGTTTTTCCTTCCCCCGAAATTCCAATCGCGTTCCGTACTCGTGGCCGGTCATCCACAGACCGACTGCATAAAAACGAGTGATATAGTTCTTTGCTTCGCCGTTTCAAGGAGGCTAGATGCGATTCAGAACACTGCCGAGTGGCAGATCGGCCCGCTGCATTGGGGCACTCATTTGCGCCAGCATTGCCGTATGCGCGCAGCCCTCCGCGGGTCAAGCAACACTAGCGATACGTGGAGGAAGAGTTTATCCCATCAGCGGACCGCCAATCGAGCATGGAGTGCTGGTCGTCGCCAACGGGAAGATCGTAGCTGTAGGTGAGGAAGGCAAGATAAAGATTCCGCGCGGCGCCACGGTCGAGGACGCGACCGGCAAGATCGTCATGCCTGGCATTGTGGACTCGCACTCTCACATCGGAATTATTGCGAACCCATTGGCGGAGGACTCAGGCGATGCCAATGAGTCAAGCGGTCCGATCGAACCTGGGCTGCGCGCCATTGACGCCATTGATCCTGCCGACCCGAATATCCGCATGGCGACCGCCGGGGGCATCACTACCGCGAACATTATGCCGGGCAGTGGAAATGTGATGGGCGGACAAACGGCATACGTCAAGCTACGCGGTAACACGATTGAGCAGATGCTGATCCCAGGAACTATTGGCGGAATGAAAATGGCAAACGGTGAAAACCCGAAACACTACGGTGCCAAGGATAAAGCTCCCATGACGCGCATGGAGGAGGCGGCGCTGGCCCGGGGAATCTACGAGAAAGCCACGCAGTACAAAGCGAAATGGGAGGCTTACAACAAGGCCAGTGCAGCTGGCGACAAGACCGCGAAACAGCCGGATCGCGATCTCGACCTCGAGCCGGTGGTCGAAGTTCTCGAAGGCAAGCGCACAGTCCACAACCACACCCACCGGGCGGATGACATTATGACCGCGCTTCGCTTGTCGGATGAATTCCACTACCATCTGGTGGTTCAGCACGGAACCGAATCCTGCCTGGTAGTGGACGAACTCGCAAAACGGCACATCCCCGTGAGCTTTACGATCGTGGATTCTCTGGGAGGAAAATTTGAGACGATTAACCTTGACCTGGGGTGCCCGGGCACGCTCGAAAAGGCCGGCATCAAAGTCGCACTCAACACCGACGATCCCATTACCAGTTCGCGGCTCATCATTCGCCAGGCTGCGCTGGCTGTGCGCGGCGGCATGAGCGAAGAGGCAGCGCTGAAGGGACTGACTATCTATCCCGCCGAAATGCTCGACTTGGGGAGTCGCGTCGGGACGCTTGAGCCCGGCAAAGACGCCGATTTCATCGTATTGAGTGGGCCACCCTTTAGCGTCTATAGCCATGTGCTGGAGACGTGGATCGAAGGGCAGAAGGTTTTCGATCGCAGCAATCCCCAAGATCTACGCTATGCGACGGGTGGATTCGGGGTTGCTGATCGCCTTCCAGCCTCACCACCAGGAGGAAACTAATGCGCACGCTTCGCTGGTTCACTCTGCTGCTCTGCGTGGCCTCGGCACCAGGACTGCCAGTGCAAAATATCGCGGTGCTTACCGATCACCTCTACACCATGGCGGATGGAACACAAGGCGGCCCAGGCATGGTGTTGATCCGTGACGGAAAGATTGAAGCTGTGCGTCCCGGCCGACACCAATTGTCCCCCGATGGATATACCGTACTTAAAGCCGCTTTCGTCACGCCCGGCTTGATTGACACCGACACAACCGCTGGAATCTCCGGCGCCTTCAACATTACCGCAGATCAGGACCAGGACGAGGCAACCGATCCCAACACCGCAGATGTGCGCACGCTCGATAGCTTCAATCCCAACGAACGGCTTTTGAAGGTTCTGAATCAATACGGCGTAACCACGGTGCAATCGGCGCCGGGACCGCGCAATCCAATCGCTGGTCGCGCCGGTATTTTCAAGACTGCCGGGATCGGCTCCACGCCCGCGACAGTGGAACAATTGGCCGTTCGTCAGGAATCCGCCATGGTCTTTAACCTCGGCGAAACTCCCAAAGTCACGTACGGAAAAAAGGAAAAGGCTCCGACCACGCGCATGAAGACGGCAGAGATCATCCGGCATGCGCTGTCGGACGCCAAAGGCTATGAGGAGAAATGGGACAAGTGGAAGAAAGATGGTGCTGACCTTTCCAAGCAGCCCTCGCGCGATATGAAGCTTGACGCCCTGGTTCCGGTCGTGGACGGGAAACTGCCGGCGATCTTCAATGCATACCGTGCGGACGACATTGACACGGCCATCCGCATCGGCACTGAGTTTCATCTCCGCTATATGCTGGCTTCGGTGAGCGAGGGATATCTCATCGCTGATGCGATTCGCCGCGCCGGAGTGCCGTGCCTGGCCGGTCCAGTCATGCAGCGCTTCGAATCGCTGGAGACCGCCAACGCGACCTTTGAGAATCCAGCAATTCTCAAGCGGGCAGGCATCCCGGTCGCGCTGATGACTGGTTATGAAAGCTACGTCCCGAAGAATCGCATCGTGCTTTTCGAAGCCGGCGTGGCTGCCGCAAATGGACTGGGCATGGAAGAAGCTCTTCGCATGGTGACGTCGGATGCAGCAAAAATTCTAGGCCTCGATGACCGCGTCGGTTCACTCGCGCCCGGCAAGGATGCGGATATCGCGCTCTTCGACGGCGATCCCTTCGAGTACACCAGTCACATCGTAGCGGTGCTGACAAGTGGGCAACTGAGCTACCAGCGAAGCAAATGAATCATCCGCTCTTCCCCATCTGTGAAAGAGTTTGCAGCATTGACGTACCGCTGCACCGAGAGTAGCGTCTAGTCTTCGGCGTCGGCACTTCGTTTTCCGTGCAAGCCGATGAGGAGAGTTCATGCGATTCGGGTTTCGCTCTGTTGTGATGTTTGTCTTAGGTCTTACTCTAGCTTCGGCCGCTTGGGCACAGTGGTCGTCTGATCCATCCAAGAACCTTGCACTCGGGGACAGACGCGACGGAAACGACCAGGTGCAGCCGAAGGTTAGGCCGCTCTCGAACAATGGATGGTATGTGAGCTGGTTCGATGCCAATCCGAATAGCCCGCCGCCGATCGGCTATAGCGTTTTTTTGCAGCGCCTGAACCCTAAGGGCGTGGAGCAGTTCCACCACGACGGCATCGAAGTGGCCCACTTGGGCAATAGTTCAACGGAGGACTACGGCCTGGACGTGGACGCGAAAGGCAACGCTCTGCTCGCCTTTCTCGACACACGCGAAGGGACAAATCAGCAGGTCACTGCGGCGAAGATGAGTCCCGCTGGAAAAGCTCTCTGGGGAAAGCTTGGTGTGCAACTCACTCATGGCCAAACAGCTTCGAACGCCGCTCCCAAAATCGCTGGGACGAGCGACGGTGACGTCGTCGTAGCTTGGACGAGTAACAGCAATGTCGTACTCCAGAAGCTCGACCCGAACGGCCATCCGCTGTGGGGAAAGGGCGTTGTGCTCCACGAATCCGACTACAACTTTGGCTTGGCCGATTTACATGCGGCCGCCGGCGGCTCGGTGATTGTATCGTGGACGCGCGACCATGGCTTCGGCAGCGATCGGTACCTTTATGCCAACAAGCTCTCGGCGAAGGGACAGCTGCTGTGGGGAAAGGGGCATGTACATGTCCTCGACAGTGGTTCGCTGCAGTTTGGCAATTTTCCATATTTTGTTCCGGACGGAAAGGGTGGAGCCGTGTTCGCCTGGTACACCAGCAGTCCGTCTCTCCAATGTTTCGCGCAGCACATTCGCGCCGATGGCAGGGAGGCTTTCCCGCACAACGGCTCGCCGACGTCGACCAATACAAACCAGGTGAGGGTCTCGCCAGCAGGATCCTACCGGGGAGCCACGGACGAGGTGTTTCTCTTCTGGACTGAGGAGGACTCCAATCAAGTGTTGAATGGAGTCTACGGACAGAAGTTTAATAGCACGGGCGCCCGCGAGTGGGGTGATTCTGGTTTGACGGTTGTGCCTTTGGGAACGGATCAACAGGTTTTCGTTCAGAATGTGCAGATCGGCGCCGGGGCCCTCGTCTTCTGGGTGGATCAAGTTGGGTCCGGGTCCACAACCATCCAGGCAGCTCGGCTCAACAGCGAAGGAAAGTTCGTGTGCAAGCAGTTCCCTGTCTCCTCGCTGCCTGCTAATAAGGCAAGACTGTCGTCGGACCAAGTTCCATCGAAACTTTCAGCTGTGGCCTGGGAGGATGACCGCATCGGAAACAACGGCATTTATATCCAGAACGTCAACCCTAACTGTTCGCTGGGGCAGTAGCGCCCGCGCTGGGCATCGCGAGATGGGTACGTTTCTCTGATTTGTGCAGCCGGCTGCTCTTGTTGAGCCTTATACAATATGGTGACAAACCGCCACGCTCCGTTGTTCCGAGCGAAGTTCCGGACTCCGCTCCGGCGGAGGATGGAACGCAGTCGAGGAGCCTGCTGTTTGGTCGGCGGAAAAACAGGTTTCTCGACTCCGCAGGATCATCTACAACTGCGTATGATTCTGTTGTGCTCGAAATGACAATGCGAAATTCAGTGTCACCTTATTACGCAATGCTCAATAAGCCTCTCTATGTGTGCCATTGTGTCCTTCGCGGTCGATACCAGCTGCTGGATGAGCGCCGCACCTTGCTCCCTGGCCTTGCGGATTTCCTCGGCAAAACGTCGTAAACGATGGTTCTCCTCCAACCCAGCCAGAATCAGCTCACTGCAAAGCACCATCCCGGTGAGCAGATTGTTGAAGTCATAGGCAACGCCTCCGACGAGGCGGCCGATAGCCTCCATTTTGTGGGCTTCCCGCAACTGCTGCTCGGTTTGAGTTTGTGGGCGGTCTGCAGGTTCCTCAGCTCTTAAGTGCAGTTGTGCAATTGGGCTCATAACTGGCGTCCGTCCGATTGCGAAGCGGCAGAAGTCACGCCTTCCGCGTACTCCCCATTTGGGAAGTTTAGGCGGGCCTATTCGGGAGCGCTGTGATGGTTGAACAGGGCTGTACAGATTCAGAACCGAACCAAAACCGGAGAAAGAAGATGGCCCCAACTCTTAGGCCCACAACCCACAAGTGCACTTCACAACACTTCAATCCAATCGATGCAAGGGCTGAGCTAAGCGAAAGGTGAAGCGGTGCCCTATGGAAAACCTGATATCGCCCCGACCGGGACTGAATAAAGGCTCGCTGCCGTCTCCGGAATTCACCGCCGATTCCGCTATCGCGTCTTTGCCGCCAGCTTCAGACCCCTTCACCGTCGGAGCTTGGCGTTTCCTATACGACCCGCCCTTGGCGAAGATGCTGGAAGTCTGCAAAGCAATCGATTTTCCGTCGATGGCCATCGATGCTAATGTCACCCGCAAGTAGCCGGGATCCTGAGCCCCTCCTGAAGCCTTTGCCGCCAGCACGCTCCCGGTGACCGGCGTCCCTCGCGGCGCCACTGTCCTCCCAGCAACCACCACAGGCTTATCGAGTACTGCTTGAAAAAAGTCCCCGACTCGAGAGTCTGAGCTGGAAAGGGCTAACTGCAATCGGACCGTGAAATCAGTGCCGACTGGAATTTCGTCGGCGGCGAATCCGGCCGTGGGAGAGATACCGCTGTGGTCAGAGACGCGATCAAACGGGAGTTGACCCGTGTCAGCGGTCCCGCCCGATGCAGGAACGGCGAGCTGGCGGGAGCATCCCGACACCCAGACCATGGTTACGCAGGCCAAGGTCAGAACCACCGTCAACCGGCCGCCCCACCACCGTCTCTTCATAGCGCATCCTGCCCGTTGGGATTGTGGGTAGCAAGTCGCAAGCGAGATACCAACTCGGAGACGCTATTAATCAGGAGTTTAGCGGTAGCAGCCTATCGCGACCGATGTAGATTTTGCGCGGCCAGCGTAGGCGCTGGCGTCTGCGCCGTGCCAGGCTCGCCTCGTCCCCGTCCCACCGGTTTCGTTAGCCGATTGCGTAAACGTCTGTTCAAGTCCCGCGATGTTTCCGTCCTGGCGAACCGTTAGCGACATAGCTGGCGAACCTTTCTTCTTCAACCCAACAACACAATTACGGTTTGTAAGCAAAACCCAGGTTGCAAGTTCTTTCACCTTGACGAGAACCCATTACAAGGTCAAACTTTCATCTCAGTAAATTGGGCATCGGTCCGAAAGATCAACATCGAAGAGGAATTATGAACCCGAAAGCCGTAATCACAGCCGCGCTAGTGTTGGCCGCCAGTCTCGCGCTCCCCGCTTCTCTGTCGGCTCAGAAACCAGCGGAGAGCCGCCCGGAAGTCACTTACGATAGCTATCACGATACGTCGTTGCCAGTGCGCGAGTATTCCATGGCCCTTCCGCAAGGACGATCTCCGCGCGAAGTCGAGCACCCCCGGCCACGCCGCATTCTCTCCGGCGCCGCCGTCCCGGTAGCAGATCTCGCCGAGCAGACTTACGCGGCGCCACCAGTTTCCGCAACAATAGGGCTCAACTTCGAGGGGATCCCGAACGTGGTCAACGGCACCCTAGAAGGAATTCCTTCCGATGACAATCTCGCGGTCGGCGCAACCCAAGTCGTCGAAACCATTAATACGGCGTGGCAGGTTTTTGACAAAGCGACTGGAAAGTCGCTGTTCGCCCCGCAGCAAATCAGCGCCCTGTTCACGGGCGTCCCCGGATTGTGCGGACAGGGGCAGACCTTCTTCTGGACTGATCCCGTCGTGCTCTACGACCAATTCGCCAATCGCTGGATCATCAGTCAGATTGCCGCCGACAGCACTTTCAGCACTGGAAACGAATGCATTGCCGTCTCCGAAACCTCCGACGCAACCGGCAGATATCACAGGTACATTTTTGAGTTCGGAAATAAGATATTCAATGACTACGACAAACTCAGCGTGTGGCCCGACGCATACTATGCCAACTACAATCTGTTCGGCCCGAATTCGTTCATCGCCGACGACGCCTGCGCCTACGATCGCGCCGCCATGCTGACCGGCGCAAAGGCAAAGGCGGTATGCTTCAAGAGGCCCAAGGAGTTCTCTTTTCTTCCGTCGAATGCCGATGGCGCCACGCCGCCTCCCTCAGGTGAGCCCAGCTTTTTTGTCGATCTCTCGAGCTCAACCTCGCTGCATCTGTACCGCTTTCACGTGGACTTCACCAATACATCAAAGTCAACTTTTAAGGGTCCGATCAACATTCCTGTGAAGGCGTACACCATGGCGTGTGGAGGCGGAACCTGCATCCCGCAGTCTGGCACAAAGCAGCAACTTGATTCCCTTGGCGATCGCTTGATGTTTCGCTTGGCCTATCGGAACTTTGGCGACCACGAATCGCTGGTGGTGAGTCATTCGGTGATGACCAGCAAGGCCGCGTCTGGCGAACGCTGGTACGAAATCCGGGATCCCAACGGCAAGACCAAGGTCTTTCAACAGGGCACGTTCACCCACGGCGGCAATTCGTTGTGGATGGGCAGCATCTCCATGGATAAAGCAGGAGACATGGCCCTCGGTTATAGCGAATCCAATGCCACCACTTTGCATCCCTCTCTGGCTTTCACCGGACGCGTGCCCACCGATCCCCTGAATACTATGGAGGGCCCTGCGACGATCTTCCTTGCGAAAGGCTCCGCGACCGGGGGCACCAAGAACGGCGCAAATCGCTGGGGAGACTATAGCAGCATGGTCATCGATCCTTCGGATGACTGTACCTTCTGGTACGTGAACCAGTACATCCCGAAAACTTTTAGTCACGACTTGCTGACCTTCCACACCCGCGTGGCATCGCTCAAATTTCCCACCTGCCAGTAAAAGCAAGCTGTCGAAGAAAACAGAGGAGCGGCTAACGCCGCTCCTCTGTGGTTTTTTACTGCGGGTTGTTGGTGGATCAGTTGGTGCGTCGAGTGGTTGCACCGGTTGATGCGCTGTGATCGTCGTTCTCTGGCTGCATTACGAGGCCGTCAAACGGCGTAGCTGCCAGGAAGCGGCCGCGCACTACGCTGACTTGACGCAGTGGGTAGCCGGTGTCAGGGCCCCGGGTCCAGGTGCGCCCGTTATCCTGACTCTCAAAGACCACCCCGGTTTCCGTACTGGTCGCCAGCAGGCGCTTGTCGTTCTGGTCGTAGCTGATCGAGCTGATGTTCTTGTCCGGGAGGCCGTTCTGCATGTGCTCCCAGCCAGCTCCACCGTTCGGGCTGCGGAACGCGCCCTCTCGCGAGGCAAACATGATTTGCCCGGCAGAGATGGTGACACCGCGAATGCTAGTTACATGTGAGGACAAACTGGAGTCCTGCCAGGTTGAACCGCCGTCCTTCGAAACCAGAACGGTGCTGCGGGTAGCGAGCGCAATCAGGCTGCCGTCGGCTTTGACCGAGACGAAATCCTGTTTGCCCATCACCGGACCGCCGCTCCAACTCTTGCCTTGGTTGGAACTGGTGAACAGTCCTGCGGAGGTCGCGACCATCCAGGCGGTAGGCGTGATCTCGACATCGTTCACGCGCGCGGTCAGAATGGAGCGAGTTTCGGTCTTTGTCTTAGCGGTGTGCGAGGAAGTCCGATTGATGACGTCGTTGATCGGGCTCCATTCGCGGCCATTACGGGGCAAGATAAACATGCCGCGATTCGTGCCCGCCACGAGGTCGCTATTGCGGGTCTGCTTCAGGCTGAACACATCGCGGCCGTCCAGGCCCTTGCTCTTTTGCGTCCAGTGCTGTCCGGCATCCTGCGAAACGAAGACGCCGCCCATCTCGCGGTCGTTGACCACGCCCACGAAAATGGTGTTGGGATCGTTCTTGTCGGCAATGATCGAAGTCACGTAACGGTGGGTGTAGCCGTGATTCGTGCTTAGGAAGCTGTGCGCACCGTCGTCGCTGGCCAACACGCCAGCGCGATCGGTGGCCAGCATGACGCGCTGCGAGTTGCGCGGATCGACCATCACGTCGTTAACCACGACTTCAGGATCGGTCACGCGGTTCCAGGTCTTGCCCGCGTCGGTTGTCCTCCAAAGGCCTTCCGTAGTTCCGGCATAAACAACGGCGGGATTGCTCGGATCCTGTTTCAGGACCCGGGTGCGCCGCGCGGAAAACGGAATTCCCTGAATCTTCGAAAAGGACTCGCCCGCGCTCTGACTCTTGTAAATGCCGGAGCAGGCGCTGGCGAATACCACCGAAGGATTGGTCGAATCGACAATAATCGAGAACACGTCGGAATCCTCGATCATGCCTTTGCTGATGTGGTGCCAGGCGGCGCCGCCATTGTCGGTCTTCCACGCCAAGTGCCAGGTGCCGGCATAAATCACATCCGGATTCTTGGGATCGATGGCGATGGATTCAATGCTGTGGATGTCGGAGTTGCTGGCGGAAATCTTCTGCCAGCTCTTGCCGCCGTCGGTGCTGCGGAAGACGCCATCGACTGCGCCCGCAACCAGAGTTTTTGAGTCGGAAGCAGAAATGGCCATGGCGCGGATCGATTTGCCGTGCATGGCGGGCATGGTTTCCCAGGTTTTGCCGGCATCGTCAGAGCGGAACACGTCACCGGCCTGCTGTGTTTCAACGCTCCAGGCTGCAGCGTACATTTTGTTCGGGCTCTGCGGATCGACGGCGATGTGGTCGATTACATAATCGTCGCCGCTGCCGAGGTGGGCAAATTTCGCCCAGTTCTTGCCACCGTCGGTAGAAGAGAAAAGGCTTCCCGTGCTGGTACCGAGGAAGATGTGATCCGGGTTCTGAGGATCGTAGGCCAGGCTACGAACATCGCCCCCATCCGGTCCGAGCGCGGTCCATTGTCCGGCCCAAGCGGCGCTGGTAAGGCACAGCGCAAGTAGTACAAATAGCAGCCATTTGCTGCTGACAAAATGCTTTGCTTCGGAAATCATATAGCGGTTCGCCCCCAACGGAAGAAAATCCGTTCGCGGCAAGATTGACAGGGGAAGCGGAGGCGAGCAAGTTACCGAAGGAGAAGGAAC
>Ga0210401_10000728_pt1 | contig 39912 bp, 49 predicted proteins | sample IncBWH32MmetaG_FD_150866 | JGI IMG/M metagenome (GOLD analysis project Ga0210401, IMG submission 150866) | Forest soil microbial communities from Barre Woods Harvard Forest LTER site, Petersham, Massachusetts, United States - Inc-BW-H-32-M | ecosystem: Environmental > Terrestrial > Soil >... | reverse complement strand
ATCTTCCAAGGCAGAACCTAGCATAATCTAACCCCTCACTTTCAGTAACTGCTTCCACGCGGCTTTAGGAAGCGCAAGGGTTTGTCGATGGGACAGCTAACCAGCAATGTGACAGAATCCACAATGGACCTGAAGTCGAGAATCAAGCGGATGCCGATAGTCGGTCACGCGTTTCAATGGCTATCGCGCACCACTCGGCCTCTCCGTATACGACTCGCACAGTTTAATTCGTCCACTTATTGGGACTCTCGTTATGCAAACGGAGGCAATTCCGGCAACGGATCCTTCGGAGAGTTGGCACGATTCAAGGCCGGCATAATAAATGACTTCGTTGCCGAAAATCAGATCGATTCTGTAATTGAATTCGGGTGCGGGGACGGGAATCAGCTTGCTCTTTCGAAGTATCCCCACTATATCGGCATCGATGTTTCACCTACGGCGCTGCAGCGATGCCGGCATCTTTTCCGCGGGGATGCGACGAAAAAGTTCCTGCGCTACGGTGAACCCGATGCGAACCCTCTACGGGCAGATTTAGTTCTATCATTGGATGTGATTTATCACTTAGTGGAAGACGACATCTACGAAAAATACATGCAAGATGTCTTCGAAGCAGCCACGCGCTTCGTGATTGTATATTCTGACGACGAAGAAGCTCCGCGTGACATATTGCACGTTCGTCATCGCAAGTTTAGTAATTGGATCGGCCAAAACCAGCCCGACTGGCATTTGATAGGCCATATTCCTAATAAATTCCCCTGGGACGAGGGAACGGAACGAGGTTCATTTGCGGACTTTTGGATTTACGAAAAAGTCACTAATCCATTGCGAGAAGGAGCGCGCTACGCGATGCAGTCCGGGTCTGAACGCTGAGACACGCTGAATATTTCGACACGGGGAATTCCCCGTAACGACACCAAGGATTGAATGTCGCTCGCTTGCTGCGGTGCCTCATTTAGTCTTTTGTCCAGTAGAAGGTCTTTAGCGCTTGAGCCCAGTAGCGTTGAAGGCGTATGACTAACCACAACAATAATCTTAGTGGGATTATGTCCGTCTTGCAGGACAAGATTAGCCTTCCGGACACTCCCGAGAACCTCAGCCACGCGTACAAGACGGCGAGGCCCTTTCCGCATCTCATTATTGACAATCTGTTTCCCAGCAGCCAGCTGGACGATCTGGCCGCGGAAATGCGGCCGCTAACCACCGACCATTGGGTGCACGAAGACAGCGAACACCTCAAAAAAATCAATCTGCGCTCGGCGGTGGATCTCGGCGATTCCGGCTTTCACCACACGTCCTTTTTGCACTCTGCTGGCTTCTTGTACCTTCTCTCGGAATTGACCGGTATTTGGGAGCTGTTGCCAGATCCTTATCTTCAGGGCGCGGGATATCACATCATTCCGCAAGGCGGTAAGTTCGATGTTCACGTGGACCGCAATACGGCGTACGAGACCGGCTTAAACCGCCGCATAACTCTCATTACTTACCTAAATAAATCCTGGGAGCATGAGTACGGCGGTCAGCTCGAATTGTGGAACTCGGATGGGAGCCGTTGCGAAGTCGTGGTTGAGCCAGTCTTCAATCGAACGATAATATTTGAGATTGCCGACAAGAACTATCACGGTGTTCCCAAGCCCGTGGTAGCTCCGCAGGGACGAAGCAGGAACTCGTTTGCCGTGTATTACCACACTGCGGGGGTGAAGAATCAGAAAGTCACGCCACACGGCTCGTTGTACGCTCCCAGTTTTTACAGTTCAGACAAGAACGTTTCGACGTTTCGCAGAACGATGAAGGATATTACCCCTCCGATTTTGGTTCGAGGTTTCAGAAAGTTGCAAAAGGCTAAGTGAGTTTCCGTGCGGCGGCCCTGCAACGTCGCGATACCGTTCATGCCACTAATGGAGACCGCGCTAGTCAACCGATGAAGATCCTCCTGGTTCACAATACGTATCAACAGGCAGGCGGCGAAGACGTCGTTTTCGAGCAGGAAAAGAAAAATTTGCAGCGCGCGGGCCACCATGTGGCTACCTACGAGCGCAGCAATCACGAAATGGAACAGTTCTCGACTCTGCAGCGCGCGATGCTGATAAAGCGCATTGTCTGGGCCACGGATTCGCGACAAGAATTCGCTCAACTCCTGGCGCGAGAATCTCCGGACGTTGTTCACGTCCACAACACGTTTATTATGATTTCGCCCTCCATTTACAGCGCCTGCCGCGACCAAGGAGTCCCGGTTGTCCAAACCCTACAAAATTACCGGCTCATGTGCCCAGGCGCTCTTTTTTTTCGCGACGGCAGAGTTTGCGAGGACTGTGTCGAGCACAGTCTGTGGCGCGGCATTCAACACGGTTGTTACCGTGGATCTCACGTCCAGACGGCGGGCGTGGCGTTGATGCTCGCATGGCATCGTCAATTGAAAACCTACCAGGAGTTGGTGGACTGCTCTGTCGCGGCAACTGAATTCTCGCGGGGGAAATTTGTTGCGGCTGGCTTTGATGCCGACAAGATCGTCGTTAAGCCCAACTTCGTGGATCAAGACCCTGGGCCACGCAAACAGCCCGGCGACTACGCGGTATTCGCAGGACGATTGTCTCAGGAGAAGGGCGTCACGACGCTTCTCGATGCGTGGGAGCACGTTCATCAGGATTGCCCACTGAAAATTGTCGGTGACGGCCCATTGCGCGCACGCTTGGAGGTCCAGGCGAGAGAACGCGGTCTTGCGAACGTCACGTTTTGCGGTCGCCTCTCTCGTGAAGAATCAATCGCCACAGTCAAAGGCGCGCGATTCCAGATCACACCAAGCCTTTGGTATGAGGGCTTTCCCATGGTGATTGTCGAAGCATTTGCCTGTGGTGTTCCAGTGCTCTGTTCTCGTTTGGGAGGAATGCAGGAAATTGTCGCGGACGCCGAAACAGGCTTGCATTTCAATCCTGGCGACGCGCAGGACCTTGCGTGCAAGGTGGAATGGGCTTGGAATCATCCGGAGGAACTCGTCGCAATGGGGCGTGCCGCACGCCGCAAATATGAAACGGATTACACCGCCGAGAAGAACTACTCGCTTCTGATGAAAATCTACGAACACACGGTGGCCACTTATGCCTAGCGTGACCAACACTCAGGGTACGTCTCACCCGCCGAATTACAACGTGCTTGGTGTGCCGGTACACTGCGTTCAGATGTCCAACGTGATTGCGGAAATGGAATCGTGGATCTACGGCCGTGAGCAAACGCACTATGTTGCCATCACCGGGATGCATGGCGTTTCGGAGTCGCGCAAGGATCCGCACTTTCGAAAGATACTGAAATCGGCGTCGTTGGTTGTGCCAGATGGTATGCCGCTTGTATGGCTAGCTCGCTGGCACGGACACCCGATTGGCCGTCGGGTCTGCGGTTCCGATCTCATGGAAGCGTTTTGTAAGCAGACGGGGTGTCGCTACCGTCATTTTTTTTACGGCGGAGCGACGGGAGTTGCTGAGGACCTGGCCAAGAATCTGCACGAGCGGCACAATATCGCTGTTGCCGGCACATACAGTCCTCCGTTTCGCCCCCTGACGGACGAAGAAGAAAGCGAGGTCATAGCCCGGGTGCAGGCGGCCGCGCCCGACGTGTTGTGGGTTGGCCTGAGCACGCCTAAGCAAGAGCGTTGGATGTACGATCATCGCGCAAAGTTCCTGGTTCCCGTGATGCTGGGAGTGGGAGCAGCTTTTGATTTCAACTCTGGAAAACTCGAGCGCGCGCCCACATGGATGGGTAACACTGGTTTGGAGTGGCTGTTCCGCCTTCTCGTCGAACCCAAGCGGTTGTGGAAACGGTACCTGGTGACGATTCCAAGCGCCATCTGGAGCGTGTCTCTCGAGATGTTCCATCTGAAGAAGTTTGACTAGGCAGCAACCCAAACATCTCTCGGGATAAGAGTCAGTGCGGTATCTAATCAACGTTCCATCTGCCGGAATCCGGGTCCAGACTCCGTGCGGCACTTTCTACAAATCGCGAAGCCTCGGAAGCCCGATGTTGCGACATTCCTCGCAGTTCCAGCTTGCAAAGCTGAATCGGGCTCCGGCGGGAGGTCCGCTTCAGCATGCTGTTGTCTTCAGCTCCAAATCTTAAGCAGCGCAACTCCGAACTAGATTTCGTCAGAGGGATCGCCATCCTCATGGTCATGGCGCATCACTTTTGGCTGGAGCCTGCCGGCCATCCCATATTTCGCGCCTTGCAGCTCCCGGGACATCTGTTAGGCCAGACAGGTGTGGATGTTTTCTTCGTCCTGAGCGGTTTTCTCGTGGGTGGCCTGCTGCTGAAGGAATACAAGCGCACTGGCGCAATTCAAGCCAAGCGGTTCCTGCTTCGTCGCGGCTTGAAGATTTGGCCTGCTTACTATTTTTACATCCTCATCCAGGTCATTGTCCGCAAACATCCTCTGAATTCCTTCCTGGTCCCCAATCTTCTCCATCTCCAGAATTATATGGGCAGTTCGCTTTTACATACTTGGACTCTGTCTATTGAGGAGCACTTCTATCTTCTTCTCGCGCTAGCCGTGGCCTTTATGGCAAGCCGTCATTGGCCTGCGGATCGAATGTTGAAGGTGTTTTTGTATGTCATCGGCGGAGTAATTGTTCTGCGTTGCGTGACTGTTTACGCGGGATGGCCTGGCGCTTTCACGTACACGCACGACCGTCTGGACTCGTTGCTGTTTGGCGTGGTGCTAGCAACACTGTTCCACTTTTTCCCCGAAAGGTTCGACCGCATCGCAAGCCACAAATGGGTCTTGGCTTGCGTCTCGGCGCTGGCTGTCATTTTCTACGCGGCTTTCGACGACACAAATTTACGCTACTCGATCGGGCTCACTGTTCTATACGTCGGATATGGCGCGTTCCTGATGCTAGTGTACCGGCATTCTGCACGCTTCAAGGAATGGCGGGCATACAAGTGGATCGCGGCCATCGGCCTATATTCGTATGGAATTTATCTGTGGCACAACTCCGTTCGCGATCCTCTTATACACGTATCGCGGCACCTTCCCGACGTGATTCGATGGCCCTCCGTTATGGTCACCGAGTACGCTGCCGCGATCGTCCTCGGTGTTGTCAGTACACTTCTGATCGAATGGCCGTTCCTGAGAATCCGTGACCGAATGTTTCCAGATAAGACGACACCGGTTCCTGTCATCGAACAATCGCAAACACCTCAGGTGCCCGCTGGATTGGTTGACCCCGCACCGGTGAAACTCGAGGGTGTTGGCGGCCAATCCTACTCGCCTGTTGACTGAGTCTCCATCGCACATTCCTTAGCGAAAACCGGTGCAACTTCAAGGATGGTCGTGGCCGGAGGCGCGTTCGCAACTTGGCCGCCAAAGAAGAATCTTCTCTATGACAACCTACCGTTTGTCCTTCGCGGGCCTGTAGCTCAATGGATAGAGCAGCGGTTTCCTAACCGCCGCTTTGATTTTCTCGTTCAGCGCCCGATCCTCGAAATTCGTCTTGAGGAATTCTGCCGACGTAGGTAACTCCACCCGGAGATCGTGCACCGTGCAAACCTGGACCTTACCGGCGCGCCAATTGGGACGCGGTAATAGCGCACGATCCTGGTTACGAATCTAGGAGTGCCGTGATGGCTGTGCAAGCGGAAGTTGTCCAGGCGAAGGTCCGCCGCAAGAAGAAGGCATCAAGAAAGCGCGACGAGTGGATGAAGCAGCCACCGACTGTCCTTCCCAAGTATACGTTAGAGGAAAAAGTGGATTATCTAGTGCAACGCGCAAATGCCATGTTCAAGCGGCCATAACAGCCTCGGCACGCTTCCGTCATCTTTCTCGCCGATAAAAATCTTCAGCTTGCCAAATCATTTCGCTGCCTTCTCATTTCGCTTTTACTTTTTTCTCAAGACATTTTTGGTACCGCGTTTGACCCATAAATTCATTGCCGCGTTTGCACGTCTTTCGAACCAACACGTCGCCCGTGGGAGTGACAACTTTCTTCATTGGCCGCAGATTGGGAAAGAACGGCTTTTTAGTGGGCATGGGAAAGGCTAAGTCGGGAGCGAGCCGAGAAAGACCCGCTCCCATGTTCTTCCAGCGCGACCGCGGACCGCGCGTCTACTTCAGCTTGGGAATCTACATTGCATCTATATGTCCATCCCCAACCCAAAATACAACTCATTGATTTGCTGCAACTTGTAGAAGCGTCTAATCTTCCCGGATGTGACGTAGCACACGAATGAGGACGCTGAATCGAGCCATTAGTCCATATATGTTGACAATTGCAAGGAGTGTGAGCGCCCTTTTGCCAAAAGCGCTCTTGAAGACGGCGAATCGGGCTTCAGCGTAAATTTATTTCAATTCTGCTACGCGGCGGGAATTCTCCACAAATGCCTTCGTTGACTCAAAGGTGTCCGTCTGCCTATTGAGTCGCGCCAAGGATCAATGTCATCGTTTCTCAACACCAAAGAATGGTCTTTGACAAACTCACCGGGAATCTCAGGAGAGCCGAGTTGGAATACTTGAATTTCTCGTAAATGCAGGTGGGCATCGTCAAGAGCTTCCTGTTCAGCAGGAAATATTACTCGGCTTTTGGCTTGACGGACACGCTCGGAGAGAATGCCTGCGGCTTTGGAAGCTCGGTCGGCAAGTTCAGTGTGAGGCAACAACAAGCACTGGTAAAAGCGAATTTCCCATTCGAACTTTTCGCTGGCACTACATCGTTCACAGGAGTGGGGCATTACAGTCTCCCGGCAGCGAGTATACCACCATCCCTGTTACCATGTTCCGGTATGTCGTGTCCGACCGCGCGCGTTCTCTTTGAAGAATACTCGAAAGCTACCATGGAGTACTACACGGCCACCGACAACCTGCCCTCGCTTGTAGGGCGCCATAAAGAGTTTGCAGAAGCCAAGAAGCACACCGAAGAGGCGCACGTTAAATGCCTCACCGCCCGCCGCACTCTAGAACAGCGCTGGCAGGAACATAGGTGTCGTGCGCGCGAAGCCAAAACTACAGATAGCTGCTAACGGACCGTTCGCGCGCCAAGGAATGCACCTGAGTGGAGCGCACGGCACGAATCCGCGTCAAAGACCTAAAGCCTAAGCTGTGCTCAGCTTGCAAAGCTTCCACCACGCGGGAATATTGTAGTTCTCGTGAAGTGCACTAATTCAATTGACAACAGGGAACCAGAAGCGCACTGTGGTTATGGACCTGGGATTCTTCAGTTCACCTGAACACAACGGAAGTTACCTGAACCACCCCTCGCCACACTAATCAGCGAAACATCCGAGGAGATTTATGAATACAATTACGCGCAGGGATCAGTCCCGCAATTTGACTCTACAAGACGAAGTCAATCGTCTGTTCGAGGACAACTTCTGTCGCGAACGCTCGAATCATGCCGACCTAGCAACCTGGGCGCCAGCCGTAGATATCTACGAAACCGAAAGTGAATTGGTCGTAAAGGCCGACCTGCCGGATCTCCAAGACAAGGACATTGACGTCCGCATTACGAACAATACCTTGACCATCCGCGGAGAGCGAAAGTTCGAAAAGGACGTCAAGGAAGAAAACTGCCTCCGGATCGAACGGACCTATGGTGCGTTCATGCGGAGCTTTTCCCTGCCGAATACGGTTAGCTCCGAGAATATTCGGGCGACTACCGCAATGGGGTCTTGACCCTGCATATGGCTAAGCGTGAGGAGTCCAAGCCGAAGCAGATCAAGATCAGCCTCTCAGCAAACGGCAAGTAACGCGCACGGATCACATGCTGAGAGGCGAGTACTGCCTCTCATACCGACAGCCAAGGAGGTTGACATGATCGAGCGCAAAGAACTGTCGAAAGAAGATATCGCTCGCCGAGCTTACCAGCTGTATATGGCGCGCGGCTGTGAACCCGGGAAAGACATCGAAGACTGGGTCAGAGCCGAAAGAGAACTGGCCGGTGAAGTTGTTGTAGGGCCGGCAAAAACAATGGCCACTTCAACCGGTCGAAACTAGAGTAATTGGCATGACCAGCACCAAGAGCGCGTGACCCTCTGGGAGGGGCGGATTCCCCCGCCGCTTCGTTTCTAGCGCCCGTGTGTCAATATCGGTGAGATTGAACAGTAATGGTTTGCGGGCGGAGGATGTTGCCGTAATGAAACATCTACTACTACGCGCCGACAACACACCGTTTGCGTCAAAGACGTTTCCGATCTTCTTTTCCGATAAAGCGGCGAGAGAAGGTTTTATCAAGGATACTGGTTTTAAACATCTGCATCCGGCGTCACCTATTCGCGTACTTTGGGAGTGGCGGAAAAATGACTTACGCGCGAGTTTTAGATGAGCACTGATGTGGAGATCGTCGTTGAAATCGGGTAGGAAATGGTACGCGAAAGGCGTCAAGAGTTGAGGACGAAGATGACTATGACATCTGCGCGGAAGCTAGCAACGGTCAAGAGGCGATTGACCTCGCACTAAAGCATCGCCCGGAACTCATCATTCTCGATCTCGCCATGCCAGTGTTAGGGGGTCTAGATGCATCCAAGGAACTGAAAAGGATAATGCCCACGGTGCCGATCATCTTGTTCACTCAGTACGCAGACCTTGGCGACGCGCTATCGGGTAACGGCCTACTGGTGGATAGAATAGTGCAAAAGGGTGATGTTCGGGGACTGATGGAACATGTAAGGTCACTGCTCCCGGTGTAGTTAACCAGCCATTAAGTTCTTGCTAGTATGCGGCGTATGCGTCCATGTCCAACCGCTAACGACTTGTTTCACGATTTTGCCGAGGCCACGGCAGAACACGCCCAGGCCGTTCGTGAATTATCTTTCCTTACCGGACGGCATAGGACGGCATAAGGTTTTTGCGAAAGCCAAGAAGGTTGCGGACAAGAAGCGCTTGAAATCTCGCGCGGCCCGTCAAATCTTAGAACACCACCGGGATCAACACGGATGTCGGGTGTGAGTCATCGTGAAACTTACTGAACTCGCAGCCAGCCGAGTTTATTCGTCTTGATGACTAGCAAATCCGCAGAAGCGCGTTTCATCTCGGCGCGTTCTTTGCCATCACCCGTGGAATTTTCGAGTTCTTGAAGTCGAAGAGCGATTGCGTATTCGGCGGCATGCACCAACTCGGTTAGCTTCTGCTCGTCCGATTCTCTGAGGGCCTGGTGATACGGTTCTTTCCAGAACGTGGCGTAGGAGTCTGGCATGGCGTCCCCAAAAGTGGGCGGGGGCCACGCCGGAACCTTATAGAATGAAGTCTACTCTCCGATTGAGATCAATTTCGGCTCCGCACTTGCCACACAGTTCGGTCTGGTTTTCGCTCATCGCGCGTGGGCCTACGGTATACGCTCTTCCGTTCTAGCGGAATCGAGACAGTCGGCAAGCGCCCGCTTATCCTTCGCGTGCTCCGTTTCGCGGGCTGCACACTCCAAATCTTCATAAGACGGAAGTTGCACAGAAAGAATATTCAAAGCATTCCGGTCGTGTTGGTCAGCTTCCCGTCTAAGCGCGTCTCCCGTCATGCTGCTCCTTTGGCAATCTTCATTTTATCAGTGCGATTCAGAAGGCCGCGATTTGCAAATTCTAGCGATGACTTCCCAACTTCGATCACGCCATCGGTGCATCTCAGCGGCCCCCGTGAAAACCTTAACTGGATTAGCACAGATCTTTGCCAACGAGTTGCAAACCAAATAAGCCTCACCTGCTTTTGCAATTTCTTCTTCAAGCAGCCCGTTACAATTCGAGCATCGAATTTCGCCCGGCGTGAACTTCCCGTCTAAGCACTCTCCCACAAACAACGCGCCCTCGTGTAGGGTTCTAGTGACCATTACGTTCTCCTTCTCGTCTAAGCGCTTTAGCACACGGAACGGACTTACCGTGGGTCGGCGTCTGAAGGTCAGCAGGCGCGCCCTCGCTTTAGCATGCGCAAAGCCGATAGTGCGTCATCCATTGCTCTTCGCTCATCGCGGGAAATTTGCACCCCGAGAGAGGCACGGGCAGTGATCGCGCTCTCGGCTGCTTTCACACGATCCTGAAGTTGCATTGGGTCAAGCTCAAGAATTGCGGCTTTGTACAACTCTTGCCAGCCATTTTCGGACAACTTTGGCTCCTGATGAGGCGTCGCATCGATCACGAGGGGCGAGCAACGCCGTCTGATGTCGCAAGGAGCCGTAGGTTGTGAGGATTTTACGGCAGGATGCTAGTGAGACCACTCTCACCGTACTCGTTTTCGTGCCAGATAGCTACCGAAGAATGTTCAAAACGGTACAGCTTTACGGCCGGGTCTAGTCGCAGTCTGTCCAAATGAAAAAGAGAGATCTCACACCAAAACAGTTATCGTCAGTGGCTTGTCCGACATGTGGAGTCCCGGCTGGAAAACGCTGTGTGCTGCACTCAGGGGGCCGGCGCTCCGAACCACATATAGATCGGAAGTTTGTGGCCGCTGAGCGCTTTGAGGCGACATGATTGTTTGCGAGCGTGCTCCACTCGCAGCCTAACGAACAGACTTTTTCGGTGCTTTCGTGCATGATGCTCGGTCGCAACTGACGGTCATGACGAAGACCAATATCCCCGAGTACATTCCTATCAGCCCCCTTGCGCTACCTTGCCCGTTTTGTCACGCCAAAGCAAACGAGGTCTGCCAAACTGTATCCGGCGGTCGCTTCGAACTCGTGCATGTCGCGCGAGTCAAAGCTGCTGCGAAATTGGACGAAGCACGAAAAAACAGAAAGAAATGATCTAGCAGTTAGATGGTACAGCCTACATTTACGCGATAAATCTTCCTAACCCTCTTAGACCGTTCGCAGTATTTCAATGTATTTCGTCGCGTAGCCTCAGCCACTTTGCCGTTGCCGCTGTTTACAACCCAAAACGTCAAATTTGAAAAGTGGTCAACATTGAACAGTATTCTTGTAATGGGACTTCGGTGAAGCCGTGAGGCTTTGCGCTGTAGGGTGCGGCATGGTTAGGACGATTCTGGTCGCGGATGACGATCCGCTGATTCGCAAGACGCTCTGCGAGTTTTTTGAATCTGAAGAAGGTCATGAAGTCTGTGCGGAAGCAAGGAACGGTCGGGAAGCGATTGACCTTGCGCTAAAGCACCGGCCGCACCTCATCATCCCCGATCTATCCATGCCGGTGATGAACGGTGTGGACGCCTCCAGAGAACTGAAAAGAATTATGCCCACCGTCCCGATAATTCTGTTCACTCTGTACGCCGACATTGAAAACGAGATACTCGCTGCCGATCTTCTCGTGGATAACGTAGTATCAAAGGGCGACGTTCGGAATCTCATGGGAAACATGAGATCCCTTATCCCAGTGTAGTTCACACCGCCTAACCGATCTTCCTGGCGATCTAACTAAACGGAATGTTGTGTTCGCCGAAGACCCAGCGTCGCCAGTCTCTCGGTAACTTATGCCGGTGACCCTGTCCCGCCCCGGTAGTCGGTCGGCCGTCAGCACGAGACAGTCGGAAGACCACGAAAACCAGCACTAGAGCCGCTGTGAAAAGCGCGCCAATCAGGATTGATGGATTCATCGAAGGCTCCTGCGAAATCGCAGTTCTGAGGACCAGCAAGCGGAACAGCAAAAACTACGATTGTTCCCACGCGGGATATTTGAGTTTTTCCCTCTGCAAACCGCGCAAACCGTTCAAAGCGTCCTGTTTAGCTTGCCGTTCAATATGTCCGTCCGAACGTGTCTGTAGTGCTTGCGTACGGGTAAGGATCGCCGTCTCGGCATCGAAAATTCTCGTGCCAAACTTTTCAGGATCAAGCTCCAACAATGCTGCTAGATGGGCTTTTTGCCATTCAGAGTGTTCCTTGTCGCTCATGGCAGTCCCCTCGCTCCACTACGCAAAGCCTCACGACGCCACGTTTCGCCCCGATGATAGAATTCGGGCTAGGCGAATACTGTTCAATTTTGACCACTTTTGAAAAAGCACCGTGGACGCCTCCCAGAGACTCGATGACAGGCTGGGGCTTCAGACCGCTGTCCGTTTAGGATATAGAATCTCGGGACATGACAGAGATTCGTCTCGGAACGTCGGCATTCACGGCGGCAGGCTGGGAAGGAACTTTCTATCCGGCCAGCATGAAGCCGGCCGATTACCTCAGCTATTACGCATCGCGGTTCGAGACAGTTGAAGTGGATTCTACGTTCTACGCTATCGGCTTCGACGGTTACGGGATGGGCTAGGAAGACTCCGGATAATTTCGTCTTCGCATTGAAGGTTCCACAAACCATCACGCATGAAAAGGTGCTTGTGGATTACATGACGAGTTCAACGAGTTCGTACGCACCGCGGAATTGCTCGGACCTAGGCTCGGGCCAATGCTGTTCCAGTTCGGCTATTTTAACCGCGCGGTATTCACATCGAGAGCGCAGTTCATCACCCTGCAACCATTTCTAAGAAAACTGCCCACGGCGCACAAATTCGCAATCGAGATCCGCAACAAACACTGGCTGACTGCCGGATTCTTCAAGCTGCTACGCAAGCATAACGTTGCGCACGCACTGACGGATCAATCGTGGATGCCTGGTCCGAACGAGATATTTGCCAGAGTTGATCCCATTACCGCGGACTTAACTTTTTTCCACGCGCGATCGTCCTAGACTTACTGCGCTTACTTTCTGACTCCTCTTGCTTCGCTCGTCGTACCGGGGATGCTCGTGGATGTTGTGAATGTTGCCCCTGAACACCGAGTCACCACGCTAACTCCCTTCATCGTTGGGTTGGTGCTGGCGGCGATTGTCTGTTCCTAGCGAAGAGGCGCGCAGGGAGTTAGATGCTCCGAGAGCGTGTGGTTGTGACCCTATGGATAGGAGCTTGGGAATGAAGAAATGCGTCCGCGGCCTAATATCCTCTTTTCAGAAGAAGATAAGGAAACAGAAGGCACTCAACAACACTGGGTAGTGGGTCTTCTCTACTAAACACGGCCTCGGTGTGAAAATTGCGCAAAGAGTCGAGATAGTCTCGAAGTCTCAAGTGCCCACCAATCACCTCCAGAATGCCTGTGGGAACATCTGTTAGCAAACGGATCCACGACAAGCCCGGCTTTCCCCGAGACGGCTCTGGAGCCTTTCCGAGCTGGTCGAGGTACAACATGTAGGGAAAATCGACGCCAGCCGATGGCCCCAGCGTGTGGTAGCCCCAGGTGCGGGCGTTCACATCGAGCAGTTTATATTGTCCGTCCCTTGGGTCCAGCTTAAATTCAACTTCAACCAGCCCGTAATAGTCGATCGCTCGAAGGAAGCGTTCCGACAACGATTCCAAAACCGGTAGGTCGATGGTCTCGACATAAGTGCTCGCGCGACCAAATTCGCGCGGGTGTTGGCGTAACCGCTGGCTAACGATGCTTCCCACCGCTTTGCCATCCTTGAAGAATGCGCAGTATGCAAACTGATTCCTGCCGTCCCCAGGAATCAGACTTTGAACCAGGATGTGGCCCGGTCCCGTCACTTCACTGGCACGCACGAATAATTCCCGAAGCTCGGTTGGCGTGTTGGCGCGCCAGGCCTTGGCTTTCGTGGCGTACAAAAAGTTCTCCTTGACGCCGGGCTTCAGAGCTAACGGAAAAGGCGTAGTAATCTCGTCGACATCCGCTGGGGTGTCGGGAAACCAGGTTTCAGGAATTGGAATGTTTAATTCCCGAGCAAGCCAATACGTATTTCTCTTGTTCCACACCCATTTAATGGTGTCCCAGCGCGGAGTAGGGACGCGGAAAAATTCGGACAGCGCGGACCTTTGACGAGAGAGTGCCGTGACGAGCTCGTCGCGAGTAGGAAACAGGACCCATCCTTTCAAGTCCAATCGTTGGGCCAAATTCAGCAGGGTTTCGACCACCTTGTTTTCATTGCGCAGGTCCGGAACTCGAACTCCGTAGGTCGCGTAGCGCGAATATCGCGATATGGAGTGCTCGTCATCAAGGATGCAGATCGGAATGCCCTGCCGTCCCAGACTGCGCACAATTCCCAGGCCTTGGTAATCTCCACCCATAACAACTGCCCCTGGAACATCGTTCACTCTCCGCCTCAGTTTTCTTATTTGTTCGAAACTCCGCGAAGGGACAACTTTCATTCATACTCCTTGTTTTTTCACGGTGAACGTATTTGCGGTAACGTGACGGGTCAAGGACTGCGCGGCGTACCGCGCCCCAGAAACAAACTGCATCAGTGGACCAAAGCTCCATGCGGCTGGAGCACCAAGGATGTGTAAACCCGGCACGGAGGTTTCAAGTCCTTGTCTGAGGCAAGGATAGCCTTTGAACTGCCGTATGGACTGAACGAGCCCCGGGGAAAGAAAGCCGTATTTGGAAACGTCCACTCGGTATCCGGTTCCAAGTAAAACGTGATCTACGGTGGACTCGCTTCCATCGCTCAAGTGAACTCGCACCTGTCGGCCGACTGCGTCAACACCAACTACCAAACGTCCCAGGCAAATGGACACACCGTGCAGTCGGTTAACCAACCAGCGCGCTCCAGCCGGGCGAACGGAGCGCTTCCTGAGTCTATCTTGCAGCGCTCGTGGCAAGTGCCTGAGCAAGTCGGGGCGGGCCATGAGCTGGCTAATGCCGGCAGGCCCCACGTCGGTAGGAGCATAGAGAATCGACTTGATGAATTCGCCCAAGCCATGGTGGAGGGTTCTTGAGAGCGATCCTTGGAGCCAATGTATCCTATTCGTCCGCGCAACCACCTTGGGTTCAGCACCAAGTTCATGCAGCAGTGCAGCGGACTCCAGCGCGCTTTGTCCACCCCCGACCACGAGCACCTTCTTGCCAGCAAATTTTCCGAGATCATGGTGTTCTGAAGTGTGAGATGCCAGTGAAGACGGGAACTCCTCGAACTCCGGCGGCCGCCAAGCGAACGTGCTGATGCCGGCAGCGACGACCACGCGGCGCGAAACGAATGCCTCACCGTCCGCAAGGGTAACTCCAAATCCGTTGGGAACTCGGTCGACTCGAGCAATCTTCCGCTGATCGAGATCCGGCACCGCCTGTTGTTGATACCATCGCCCGTACTGGACAAAGCGATCGAGCGGCACAGGCTGCGAAAGGTGATTGCCGCTCACCATTTGATATGCCTCGAGCGTGAACGCACCGTGGGGGTCCGCGATTTCTGTGGCAGTCCAATTGGAGCGTAGATACATGCCCGTCGGCATGCTGCGGTCCCAGAACGACATAGGTTCGCCGAATACCCGGACCTCGAGGCCTTTCACTTCCTTCAAGTGGGCGGCTGCCGCAAGCCCGTAGGGACCGGCACCCAGAATTACGATGTCACAATTTGGCATTGTCGCTGAAGCTGGAGGTTCGCTCTCGTTGATGCGGATCGTGGGCCTGTTTTCATCCTTTCCTTTTCTGCTTCGTCGGAGTAGGCTCCGGCGCTGCCACTCCAAAATGACGTGGGGCATACAAAACAGCAATGGTACTTTCTCCTATTAGTCAATAAATCGAAGTGCGAGCCCACGAGATCTTTACTCCATTCCGAGGCATCCAACCGGCACGTGTCGAGTTGCCGGACATTGATATATTTCAATTGCGGAATTGTGGTGAGGGCGCGATGAGATCGCTGGAGAAGTTGAGCATTTTCGTCCGAAGAAATCTGAATCGACGCACTTAGTCACGTAAGTGCAGAAAGTGGCAAGGCGATTTCGGATCAGAATCGCACGGAGCAGCGTTCGAACCCCAAAGGGATATCGCAAATTGCTGCTCACGACCAGCTTTAAGACACCTATTCCCCCTTCGAGCCGATCATCCAGCGGTGTCCTCCGACCGCAATACAGGTGAATATGCAGTCTACTGTCAAGACACCACAAATCGACCCTTGCTCGTGTTCCTGATGGTTTGCTCGCCATTCGCACAGAACCATGCCTCATGAGTCTCCTTTCTTAAGCCCTTTTCGATGCATTTTGGTTATCCAAAAGGCGTTCCCTCGTGATGGCCGTTTTCGGCGTGGAGCCTGTCAATCTAGCGAAGGGAATTCGCGTACCTGGATCAATTTATGACCCGGCTTGTCGTCGAGCTGTCGCAGTACGGAGAGGCTGACTGCTCGTGGCACCCTTCCGTGGTCGTAGGGAAAATTGAGTGGCACGTGTGTCGCTCCCTGGGGGCTTAGTCCTCTCCCCAATCGTCGTGCCGCACCACACGGTTTCCAAGACTGCAACAGCATTGGTACGAAAGTACTATAGGTCGATCTTTTTGGTCGGGAACAAGATCTCTAAATCGTATTTTGTCGAGGCGCTCCAATCGGGGGAACGTCTTCTGCGAGTAACGGCCATGTCGGCAACAAGCAAACAGCCGGTGAATGCGCTGGATCGATCCACACAAGATTCAGCAACACGATCAAGCGTCCAATCAGCGGAAACCTTTGCATCGCAGACTCGCGCTGTGTCTGCCGAGGTCCCAATCGGCGTACTTGAAGTTCCTGTTGAGGTCTGGGGATCCCGACCCGTTGTATCCATTTCGGGCCAGCCGGCACGGATTGATGTATTTGCAGAGGAAACATGCACCGTCATCGTCTTTCCACACGGCGCAGTGATCCGATTATCGGCCGCTGTTGCTCCAGGCCAAATGATGATGGTTACGAATCGCAAATCCCATCAGGTCGTACCTTGTCGCGTCGTCAACGTCAGAAATTATCCGAACGTGAGAGGTTATGCCGAAATCGAGTTCTTTCAGTCTGTGAACGGTTTTTGGGGGAGTTACACTCCGCACGGTACGTTGAATTTAACGGCACGAATCCCGTCGGCAGCACAGGAGAAACTACTGAAGCCCGGCCCTGACGCCCCGAGGCCACCATCGACCCAGGCTCGGATTCTGACCCCATCTGCTACTTCTCTCAAACCACCTGCAGTAGCGTCGACGCCTACTGAGGATTCTTTGAGCAGCAGTTTCCCGAAGGAAGCGATCTCTGTTTTTGCAAACGCTGCCACTGCTTCGCCGGCTCCTCCCCCGATTGTCCGGAACAAAGTTGAGTCAATCGAAAGTCGTGCAATCCAGACTCCTTTCGTTGAGAAGCCAGTGGAGCGCGCGGCCATGGCTGCAACCGCCTCTGAATCGCGATTTGATGCGACGAAGCGGAACGTTTCTGAGCAGAATCCTCTTGTTTCTCTTGTTATCGCGAATTCAAGCAAGCTCGCCGTGCCATCGACACAGGAGCATCAGCGGGACGAGTGCGCAAGAGAGCCGTCTGCGCGTTCTTGGAATCGGGGGTTGTGGGGCTTATTGCTGGGACAAGTAATCACTCGAGCTGCGACGGACCGGACGCACTCCCCGAGACGCAGGATGGTTTTCGTGTGTGTCATTGTGACCAGTCTCTTCATGATGGGCGCAGCCGCAATTTTTCTTCCACATCATGGCACGGCGCAGTCTGCCGCAACCACTCAGACAAAGCCTACGCCCGTAGCGTCCACGGTTTCGTCAATAGCGAATACCACGCAGAGCTTGCAACCCGAAAGCAATTCCAGTTCGGTCGTGCCCCAGCTGCCCATCATCGCGGAGACAGATAGCTTTCCAGGTACCCATGGTCGGGAGGTGGCTCATTACGCCCGCATTTCTCAGCCGGCGGTAAGAATGCCAGGCTTGGAACGGAAAATTCCGAACGCAACGCTTCTCGCCCCACCCTTGGTTGCACGTCGCTCGGCCGCAGCGATTGGTCGAAACGTGCCACCCGATCTGACTGGAGTCGATTCGAATATGGGCGCAACTGCAATCCAAGGGGTTCTTGCGGCCTCCCCGGTTCCGGGCACCCGGATGAAAGAGCCGCAGCTCATTTCTAGATCTGTGCCAATCTATCCGGTTATCGCTAAACAAAATGGTATTGAAGGTCAAGTTACCATCGATGCGGTGATCGACACAACTGGGAAACTAACAAGCATGAAGGTGGTTTCGGGTGCGCTGCTGCTGCAACAAGCCGCGCTCGATTCGCTACGCAACTGGAAATATGAGCCCGGTTACCTCGACGATAAACCCGTTCCAGTCAGAACGTCGATTACGGTCAAGTTTCGTCTACGTTAGGGCAGACACGCAGCGAATACCTAGTGCGTTGTTCATTCCTAATTCGCCAAACAATCTGCAAATCGATGCGTACTCGGTGTTTCGGGTACTCTGCTCAAGACTTCAGGCGACATCCACAAAGCCAGCGATTTCTTGGTGTGTCATCAGACAAAACAGCTCTTCCACGTAAGGAAACAAACGACGACTCGCCAGCGGTTCCGGTACAATCCGGGTTTGGAGATCAGTCCGCTCAGAACAAATCCATTCAAACCAGAAATCGTCCGTAACTTCTGAAATTGGAGGTCAGCCATGACTGAAAAGATCGATTCGACCGCAGTGGGCTATTTCCTCGCAGGATTGGCTATCGGATCGCTGATTGGTATCGTCTTCGCGCCGAAATCGGGTGAAGGAACTCGCGATTACCTATCGAAGAAGGTAAAGGAAGGGAGCAAGCACGCTCGGAAGAAGACGCGGGAACTAAGGGAGCGCGCTGACGACTTGATTGAGCGCGGGAAGGAATTGGTCAACGAGAAGAAAGAACAAATTGCAGCGGAATTGGACGAGGCCAGCAAAGCCGAGCTGCCGGAGAGAGCGAAAGCGAAAGGCGTCTAGACGGAGATCCGCGGTCGCTTCTGGGCGAATCGTCACAGCGCTGGTGGTTTTAGTGGGAATGATCATTCGATGAATGTGTAGTCGCCCCTCAGCCCATGAGACTTCCGCATGATCTGGACGCATGGCTTCTGCCACTGGTACAAGAAAGTTGGTCAGTTCACATACACCGAGCTTGAATCCGTATTCTGGATACAGGTCCCTGCGATGCGACGTGTGGCCTCACTGTTAGTAATAAGAAATGCCTTCTGACACTGGTGGCGACGAAAAAACTGTCATATCGCCTTCGTGTAACTTCCAGAAGGCTTTTTGTGCATCGTTTCTCGCAGAGACTTTCAAAGCTGCTCAGCTATACCTGGCGTAAAACAGGAGAACTCCATATGGCAACGAAACAGGATCTCGCGAGAAGTGCATGGCCAGTGCTTGTCGCGTTTGCACGGGCACGCTCTTACCGGAAATCAAGTGAAATCGGGGCAAAACCGGTTGTACAGTAACTTATCAGGCGGTGAAAGATCAGCTACCGTTGTTTTCAAAGCAGAAAAATATTCGCTACGAGACTGACTAGGAGAATGATCCCAAGCAAGAGAATCACGCCAGCCATCTGAAAATTAGGGTTACCGAACACACCCTCTGTCTTTCCCATCCGCTTCAATATCCTGGAATACTGAACGATCATAAAAAATAACGGGATCGTTCCTGCCGCCAGCATGAGGAGTCCGAAATTTCTCGGCGTCTGAGTCCGCATGAGCTTCACGGAGGCATGCTCCTGCAAGTACCTTAGAATAGTGAATATCGTGAACCCAAAGCCGATGAATGACATCGATGTGCGCACCCCGGCTAGCATCGTTCGGTCTGCTGCTAGAACTGTCCTTTGCACAGCAAGCTTGTCGGCCAGTTTCAGTTCTTGCCCGATTATGAGTTCTTGTTGGCTTCCTACCGCAGTTTTTTCTTGATCTGGCATTTTGCTCCTTCGTCGTCTTCATCGTCTGCGACAGTCCGGTCTCAACGGTCGTCGCCTCCGGCGGCTTCAATCGCAGGAACCCTCGTCTACAAACTGGCCACTCGCGGCCATTGCCCCGAGTGAGTGACCGCAAGCCACGAAGCGCTGGTTCAAATCGTCATTCTGAAGAGCGTCCGGGGAAATGTAATTCATGTTGGCGCGCGCGGCGGCGTATTTGTCGGTCAATTTCACCATGTTCTGAAATTCATTGCTCAATAACTGATAGGCGCTGCGATCCGAGTCAGTCGCAACCGCGATTGAGGTCAAACGGAGATTGGTAGTCGCTTGAACGCGATACGGCGCAAGAGCACCAGTCGTGACCGGGTATCCGTTTTGAATCGCGCTCGCAAGAGCTGTGTGCCATTCCCGAAGCGTCGCCGCTGTTTCTATGCCCGCATTCAAGAACCCTTTTGAAAATCCCGGATTCGACGCTAGAGCGGCCGAGGGCGCTGGCTTCGCAGCCGTAGTTGGAAGTGCGGTGGTTGCGGAGCCGAGAGGCACGCTAAATGCGATTTGGCTCCCAGCAGAGCTGAGTGAACCATTTACCGCGCTGGCCAACGATTCCAAGTCAACGTAGGAGCGGCCATTCACTTGGATCACAGGTACCTGTGTGGACTGGCCATTGATGATGAGAGTGCGGCTCTGGTTCACGTTCTGGGACAACCCGATCTCAGGCACAACAAGGAATAGTGTCGCTAGCAGGCACGCAAGTGATCTTCTTCTTCTCATAAGTCCGCTCCTGGAATTTGCCAAGTCAGGCGAATGATGAACGGTGGTTCGACAGCGGCTGGAAGGTGGGGTCTGTAGCCTTCCAGCCGCTGCTGCGATGAGCGCAGGCATGCGATCCCAGCCCATCTGACCCAGGAGCAGGCCCGGGGTCTTGCATTCACGCGGCACGCCGGCCTGTCGAAACCAAGTCCGTTGCATGAAGCCAATGCGCGTACGCCGCGTGAGCGGTTACTTTTGACCCGGTTGAGCTGACTTGGCTACTTCCCCTGCGGGTCGAATCGTCAACGAACCATCCAGCATTGATAGCAAGGGTTTAGCGTGTCGGGGAATTGTCACAATTAACAGGTCCAGTAATACCAGCGTCATCTGGTGCGGGCCTTCAATTCGCACACTAAGTCCTTCCATGAGAAGGGCGGATAATTGGATTTAACTAGTGAGGTAGAATGAGGCAGATCTGCGAAACGAGGAGGACCGATGCTCGTCGCGCGCTCAAGTTCGGCTGTGATTCTGGCGTTCTTTTGCGTTTGTTCGCAGGCGCAGGAACAAGCGCAGAAAATAACCGTCACGGGCACGCTCAACCGCGCGATGGCCATCGGAGGGGAATCAACGGGCTGGGCTATTCAGTTGGATTTCGAAATTACGATCGAAGGCAAGCAGGTCAGTTCTATCGAGGTTGATTATCCCAAAACCGCGAAATTGGAAAAGCTGAACAGCAAGCGTGTCACGGCGACAGGGACCATCTCCCACCGGCAAGGAGTGGAGACGGGCGAGCGAGCCGTGCTCATCGTTTCCTCAATAAAAGAAACAACGGCCAAAACCCAGCCGGGACCCGCGAGCACCGATACCTTCAACCTCGTCGGTAGCGAATGGCTACTGGAGGACCTTGGCGGCGGTGGAGTGATTGATGGCGTTCAAGCGACGCTCGCTTTCCCGGAAGCCGGGAAGGTAGCGGGTAACGGCTCATGCAATCATTTCTTTGGTTCAGCCGAGATCAGCGGACACGCCATCAAACTCGGTCCTTTGGCTTCGTCTCGAATGGCTTGCCCGGAAGCGGTAATGAATCAAGAAGGAAAATACGTGGATGCACTGCAGAAAGTCGAGCGTTTTGAGTGGAAAGATCCTTATTTGCTTATTTTTGCACAAGATTTCGACAAGCCACTGCGCTTTACGCGGATGGAAACGCCGAAACCCCCTGCGCACTGACTAATCCCGGCAAAATCCTTCACCAACAGGCCTTTGGAGAGTTTGCTCAAATTGACGTCAGATTGCGGCTTGGGACGTTCCGCGACCAAATCCACGTTACAGTCGGAACAATGGGTAAAACCTGGGCGGTATTCGGATTTGCACTCCGGACAAAACATATAAGTTCGCTAGTGCCTCACCGGAGGCGCGTTTTCACAAAAGCATGAACTTGGGCATGGTCCTCTGTAACGTTGATAAAGGCGTCCATATGGATTCAAGTTTCCGAGTTCGCGACTCACCGGGACTTGGCAATCAATGCATGGCGTCGAGCTGTGCGAACTGCTGGCGCCCGACGCCGATTGAAGCCCAGTAGTAGCCAGCGAACGTAATCACACTGTGATTCGCCGGCACGAACCGGATTGGTCTTCCGCCACTCTGTTATGGCAGAACGGTCACTTTTCCCACCATTCCCAGATTGTCATGCAAAACGCACTTGTAATTGTACGTCCCGGCCTGCGTGAAGGTGACGCGAAAGCGCGTGGGATTGGCTGCCAGCGTATTCGAAGGCACTCCGAACTCATCCTCCAACGCCTGTTCAATGAACCCCGAATGCACGTTTTCGCCAGGCGCAGTGATGACGGCGTGCAGCGCACCGTCCGAATCCACGGTTACGTTCGAGGAAGGCGGAAACTGCTCATTAGGCGGAGGCTCGGTACCGAACGTGATTGTATGCGGCTCATCCGGGTCATGATTGCTCCACTCGACGGTATCACCCGCGTGAATCTCAATCGTGCCCTTCAGGAAACGCACTATGGCCAGTTGCTGATAGCCGCCGGGGGTCGATGTAGTCTCTCCGACGCCGGCGGTCACAAGCTTCTTGTGCGGAATGACTTGAACCGAAAATCCGTCGTCTTCGTCATGACCACCGTCCATGTCCATCCGCATTTTTTGGTCGGTGTCGGAGAGCAGGGACTTTAGCTCCGCGGCGGCCTGGTTGTTATAGAAGTCCTGGTTATGCGGGAGAGCCTCTGACGCACTCAGAACGTGAATGGCTCCGGTCATCGTATTGTGCACCAGGCAGTCGAACTTGTAGTTACCGGCTTTTGGAAACGTGATAGTAAAGGTTTGTCCTTTCACCATCGGTGGGGTGGTCACGCACGTGCCGCCGTTGAAGGAGGCGCCACTGGATGCAAATCCAGGGCATCCGGCCCCGGGTCCCTGGAAGGACGGGTATACCTGTCCAGGCGTGAGAAAAGTCAAAGTGTGAATTTCGTCGCTCGCGAATGTCCAGGTGATGCTATCACCGGCGTGAATCCAAATTTCATTCGGAAGAAACGCGAGAGCTTGCTTTGCCATATCGTCGCTCTGACCGCCGACAGTGGCATGCCAGGATTGCTGGGACTGGAGGGTTCGCGGGACACTGAAAAACATCAGAATGAGCAACACGAGGAAAACCTGTGAAAACCGAATCGAATTGAAGACTTTCATGAACACACCTCCGAGCAAATGATTGAGATATCCGAACGTGAGCTTTGCCGTTGGGCAAAATTGTCACTTTCGAGTCCTCGTGTCAAGTTCATATCCTCTGCACACTCGGCTCCAGCGACCGGGGCATCTAAGTGTCGGTGCTCGACCTCAAGTTGAATGCAAATATCTGCCAAAGTTCACCTATCTAAAACGAACCATCTCACGAGCCTCACTGCAGCTTCGCGTATTCAGACTTCGCCGCAACGAGAATGGGAATGTCGGGGACGGCGAGTGTCATAAAAGTGTCATAGTTCCATGCTCAGAACGGGTACAAACTGATCAGAACTAATCAAGACGCAGATTTCGCAAGAGGTTGACAAGATAGATATAATCAGAAATTTTCAGAACCAATCAAAACAGGGCACTGTTTTCTTAAACCGTTTGTCGGGAGTTCGACTCTCCCCAGGCCACCACTCTTACCCATTCAGTTTCATCAATTTGACTCGCTCCGTTCAAACTTCAGGCATGCCCTAAAACGGTGCAGTGTCATAAAAGTGTCATACTTTCTTGCGCACGGCATCCCGCAGCTTCCTTCGAATCGGCCATCGCTGTCGAAATATTCAAGAGTGACACCCACACGCCTCTTGCTGACTCGCGCTTCCGATACAACACTAAGACTTCCAGGGACTGAGACGAAGATTCCGAGTAACTAGAACCAGCATGCCTCAGCTATTGCAACCTCGCGTATTCGGATTTGGCGGCGATGAGGATGGGGATGTCGGGGTCGGCGTCTTTCCAGAGCGCGAGAAAATCTTTGTAAGCGGCGAGTGCTCGGACGCGGGCGGCGCCGGAATCTGCGCCTTGCGAAGTCTTCGCTTGCAGGGCATTGGCACGAGCCACTCCCAGATGCGCCAGCGCTCCCGTCCAGCAGTTCCACACGATGCCACTGTGATCGAGAATTTTCTGAAACTCAGCGGCGGCTGGTTTCCCTTGCCCCGCCGCAAGATACGCTTTACCACGAATGTAGGTTGGATAGAGGCAGGAAATATTGTTGACAAACGTGATTTGTCCCAACTCGATGGGAACAGCAGTCTGAACACTTTCAATGGCCATCGACGGATTCTTTCTGTCCAGTGCAACTTGCGCTCGAATCGCAGACAGCCAGAGCGATTGCACTTGGGTGTCCAGGGGATAGCGTCTATCCAGATCCTTAGACATGGATTCGGCGCGAACCGTATTCCCCGCCATCGCGTACGCCAAAGCCGCCTCGACGCCGACGCTCTGGCTGGCGGGAGCGAGTTTCAAGCCGTCTACAACCGCCTCCTTCGCCTCCCGCGCATTGCCAAAGGCGGCTTCGCGCAAGGCGGCATTCTCGATCCAAATGGCTCCGCTTTCCTTACTGTCCGAATTGACGGCTGACTCGACGGACTGCTTGGTGAGGAACCGTGCCTTGCGGAGATGGCCTGAATATGCTTCGGTATCGGAAGCGAGCGACTGTCCAAGAAATTCGGAGTCGGGCTGACGCGCAAACCACGCCTGCTGCTGCGACAAGGCGGAGGAATCCAAAGCGAGGAAGGCCAGAGCATAGAGACCATTGTGGAACACAAAATAATCCATCTTACGCGCCTGGGTCTGCAGGATTATCTGGCGCGCCAGGTCGAATTGCTGCAATGCAAGCAGACTGTTGGCGATGTTTCCGTATGGCGCCACTAAATCAGGGCTGAAGCGGGAGCACTGGCGAGAGGCTTCAATGGACTTCTCGTACTGGGCCATCTGCATGTAGACGGTGGCCAGGTTGCCATAAGCGGCAGCATCCCGTGGATAGCTCTCAATCAGCTGCTGGTAGCTCTGTGCTGCTTTGTTCAGGTCGCCGGTTACCGCGGAATAGTAGTCGGAGACGATCATCTGGCGTTCTCGCCCTCCGGCGTGCTCTCGCAACTTGAATGCTTTGCTGTAATACTCGCGGGCCCGCTCCAATTCACCCATGTTGTAGTAAGCAATAGCGACTGCTCGATACCCCATGGCAAAGTTCGAATCGAGTTGGATGGACCGTTCCACGTAAGGCAGGGCTGCAACCGAACCTTTCTGACGCTCGACTTTTCCGCCAAGACTGTAGGCTTTCAGCGCTTCCAGCGACGAAGTGGTAGCTTCGATGAGTGGCACATCGAATTTCTGCACGCTAGCCAGCGACTCGCCCAGTTCGCCACGCATCTTCGCCGCTCCCTGCCCCAGAGCATCCAACACCTTCTCTTTGGCGGCAGCCGTGACCTGCTCCTGCGCTAGCGAGTCGCCACTCTGGCAATTCACCGCCTTCAACCCCAGCACGTATTGGCTGCCCAGATTAGTAATCGATCCTGCCATATAGGCCCTGCTGCCCACCCTCTCGCACAACTCGCGGGCCACGTCGGGCGTAAGTTTCGTGTCAGCCGGACGGGACATCAGCTTCAAGGTCGCCGCGATCTTGTTTTCGGAAAGCACATTCAGAAACGGCGACTGGTTCAATGCAACGGTGAGCGCCTGCCTGAGCGTGTCGTCAAAAACTGGGTCGCCCGTGCTGTTGGCGAAATCGGCGAGAACGATGGTGTCCCTGTCCGTCAGCGCATGCGCTCTGCGTGCAAAATAAAGCCACCCGCTAACAGCCAGACCGATGACCAGTACGGCAACACCTGTAATGGCGACCCATCTGAAACAGTGAGCTTGTGTCGCAACAACCGAAGCAGAAGAAGCCCGCGCTACGAGAGTTGCAACTGTTCTAGAAGTTGCCGGGACGGAGGCTGTCGTCCCTGGCTCGGAACTCGCCACCGCCGTGCGTCCTGTTTCTGTGTCGCGCTTCAGCCGCTGCAGTTCGGCACGCATCTCATTGGCGTGCTGATAACGCAGATTGCGGTCTTTCTCTAAAGCTCTGTTGATAACATCTTCGAATTTTGGAGGGGTGGCGGGATTCAATCGCAGAGGCGGCACAGGAGTGCGATTGAGAATCGCCTCCGTGATGACCGCGGAACTTTCGCCGCGAAACGGTGACGCGCCTGTCGCCATCTCGTAGAGCACCACGCCAAAAGAGAACAAGTCCGTACGCGCATCCAAATCTCTGGCACGCAATTGTTCGGGAGACATGTAAGCCACCGTTCCAATGGCGGTGCCTGGACTGGTAAGATTTTCTTCGCCGATTGCGGCCGTCGCATTCGTCGCAAGCGTGGCTTCCGAAGCTTCTCCTTTCGGCGTCAACTTGGCCAAACCAAAATCGAGAATCTTGGCGTGGCCGCGCTTGGTCACGAAAATGTTGGCGGATTTGATATCGCGGTGAATGATGCCTTCTGCGTGAGCAGCGTCCAGCCCTTCCGCAATCTGGATGGCAATATCCAAAGCTCTTTCGATTTCCATCGGGCGACCACCGATGCGGTGCTTCAGCGTCATGCCGTCCATGAACTCCATCACGATGAAAGCGTGGCCGTTTTCTTCGTCAATCTCGTAGATCGTACAGATGTTCGGATGATTGAGGGCAGACGCGGCCTGTGCTTCGCGCTGAAAACGTTCGAGGGCTTGATGGTCCCGAGCGAGGTCGTCCGGCAGAAACTTAAGGGCTACAAAACGGTGGAGCTTAATGTCTTCGGCCTTATAGACCACACCCATACCTCCGCCACCGAGTTTTTCGATAATGCGGTAGTGCGAGATAGTCTGACCGATGAGCGAGTCGGTACCTGGCATGACGCGGCACATGTTAGGTTGAGGGCGCGAAGCAAGTCAACGAAGTCAGATATAAACCTTGAGTCCTGACTAACGCGGTGACCCGAGAAGTGAAGTGCTACTTCAAACGTTCCGTTACTCGACGTAGTCCAGTGGAGTCAGTTGCGCCGCAGGACAATAACTCGGCTTAATTGACGACCTGCGGGTGTGCGGCGCTGCTGCTAGTGTAATTGCTGTTGCCGGAATACGCCGCTTTAACAGTGTCTGTTCCTTTGGGCAAGATGGTCGTAGTGCATGCCGCCGTGCGCGACGCGCTCAGCGGCACCGCCGAGCACCCGGTGAGGTTTGTACCAGTGGAGGTGAACGCCACCGTGCCTGTTGGTAGCGGCGGACCCACTGGAGTGACCGTCGCTGTAAAGGTTACCGGCTGGCCCAGCGTGGATGGATTCTTGCTCGAAACCACGGTCGTGGTCGAGGCTGCTTTGTTCACGGTCTGGGTTACAGTGCCACTGCTGTTCGTGAAATTGCTGTCGCCCGAATAGCTGGCCTTGACGGTGTCCGTGCCCACAGTCAGCGACTCCGTAGTGCATGCCGCCGTACGCGACGCGCTCAGCGGCACCGCCGAGCACCCGGTGATGGTTGTACCAGTGGAGGTGAACGCCACCGTGCCTGTTGGTAGCGGCGGACCCACTGGAGTGACCGTCGCTGTAAAGGTTACCGGCTGGCCCAGCGTGGATGGATTCTTGCTCGAAACCACGGTCGTGGTCGAGGCTGCTTTGTTCACGGTGATGGGGGTAGTTCCGCTGGAGGGCGCGTCATCGGCGCCGTCTCCGCTGAAACAGGCAACCGCATGTTTGATTCCTACCCCGCCGAGTTGAGTTCCCTTAACGTTTCCCAACGTTGCGTTAGAGTGGCCGGTTGATGGTTTCAATGGAGACGTGCCCAGTGTCGTGCCGCCGCACGAGGTTCCGACATAGAAGGTCACAGTCCCGAGAGGCGGTGCCAAGCTGCCCCGACCAGTCGCAGTTACGGTCGCCGTAAGTGTGGTTGAACCTGGAACTGGAATTGACGCCGGATTAGCGGTTAGTGTTGTGCTGCTCGCAAATGCGGTCGCGACTGTCTTCCAACCATGCACAAGGTTAGCAATGTTGACGCTGCCGAGGCCGGTCGCCCCGCTGAAGCCCGCGCTCTGCGGAAAAGCGGGTTCAAACACTGTGGGAGAAACGGAGAGCAACCCGATCAGGTCACCAGCCACCGCAAAGCAGTGGGTCGTTCCAGTTAGGCAAGGTTGAACGTTATCGTCGATAATGCAGTTCGTATTATTCCCGCCGACGCAAGTGCTCTGGCCTAGCACCGGTGTCCGGTACACGTCGTGGAAAATACAATTGGGAGCAATCGAACTGTAGGTGCTGATGGCGAGATGGTTCGATTCACACGTGTACACACTGGGTTTGGTGTTTAAAGTGTTTTCCACGCTGGTCGTGCCATACTCGTTCCTGGCAAGGGCGTAGAATGTGTAGTTCGCCTGTCCCTGGCGCGTCGGCTGGCCAGGATTGCCCGATGGGTTCGCCTGGTTGATGAGGCCGATGATCCCAGTGAGCATCGGAGCAACAAAAGAAGTCCCTCCGCCCGCCATCGCGAGCGCGTCCGCCCCGACTGCATAGTTGCAAGGAAAGCCCTCGCCGGAGTCACAAAAGACCAGCACGTGATTCCAGAATGTTCCATCTGAGGCGAACAAGGATAGATCGGGAAGATTTCGGAAAGCCAAAGAGGTGAAATTCCCGCTCAGTCCAACGCCGTACACGCCTTGCCAGGTGGGCAGCGAGTAGATCGTGCTGATGCCGCCACCACCGCCGTCAAGCGTCACGCCTATTCCGCTGATGTTACATACCTGTTCCGCGGATTCATGTAAGGATTCCGCCACGACGAGACTGCCGCATGTGTTATTCCACGACATTTCTGGGATGTAGGAAAGTGCCGAGCCATAGGGCGAAGTGTCGTTTTTGTTCCAATACGGAGTGGGAAGCGTCCCGCCATTCGAATAGACATCGGAGAAATCAGTCCCCCCTGCAGAAACGTCGTAAGGCGTCGAGGCTATTCCATTCACGGAGATCCCGGTCTGCCCGATGCCGGATGTATCTCCGCGATCACAGGTATCATCCCCGGTATCGCCGGCGGAGACGACAACCGTCTGTCCTTCCGCGACCGCTTGTTGCCAAAGGGTCTTGTAATAAGCGTTCGTCTGAAAACCTTGCGGGTTGGGGGTTACCAACTGTGCCTCGCAAACTCCATAGCTCACGCTAATTGCCGAAACCGAACTAGCCAAACTGTTGACGACGTAGGTCCCCGCAAGATCAACTCCGGAGGTCGTTGAAGTATCAGCGCAAGCGACGAAGTCAATGATTGCGGCCGGCGCTGCGGTCCCGACCCATTCCACATCCAGGGAAGCTTCGCCGGCCGGACCACTCACAATGCCAGGATCCTTGCAGTAACCGCTGATACCGAACATCCAGTTGACGCCTCCATGGGTGTTGTTAGGCGTGGACGGATACGTGGGCAGTCCGAATTGAGACCGAAAGGTAGCTACGTCCGCCTTGTTGATGTCGGTGGGCTCGATCACCGCCAGTATCTCTCCCGCGCCGTTGATCGGCGTCGATGCCTTGAGCAGGGGATTTTCATTGTAGATCGTGTAAAAATCCTGCGGCCCGACTGCCAAAAACTCGGTTCCATTGTCGTTGAAGGTGAGCATGGATTTGGTGTCGCCACCCGACTCACGAGAATTCTTAGGACCCTCCCCCTGCACAGGCTGCCATGAGCCGGTTTTAGCGTCCCGGCGGATTGGACCGACGACTCGCACCGTCGGCTGCGGAAAGAAGTCGTGAAGCGAGCGAATACCTGCAATCACGGGTGCGAGTGCCAGCGGCACCATAGGCGAAGTCATGTTGGCAATGTGTTGCTTCCCATTCACATTTAGCATGTGAATCTCAGCATGAAACGCCTCGCGCACTTGCGCTGCAGTTCCGCTGAATATGATCGACATCTTGCCTGCCGGGACCGATTCGACCCTAAACCCGTGCCTTTCGAGCCATGCGCTTACGGTGGCGATGTCCGCGTCCGCGATCCCATAACAGGCGCCAAATTGTTCCGCACTGAGCCATTGCTGAAACCGCGGTGAGCGGTGATTGTGCATCTCGTCGATGTGCGCGGTCAGTGCCAGCTCCTGTTCGGGGCTGCGCTGTAACACCATGATGAGGTTCTCCATCGGCAGGTCGTCATCCACACTACCGAGGTCGAATTCTGCTCGGGCGAGCGGGTGCACGCCGCCCTTGAGCTGCGTGTGTACATCGTCATTCACGTATTGGGTGAGTCGGGGAACCGACAAGGACGAGCAATCATCCGGCCCGCCGTTCGCGGAAGCGGGAATGCTAAACATCACGACGGAGAGGAGAAGGGCGGCCAGTCCCATCCACGGCCAATTCGAGGCGCTTTGCATGGTGATTCCTCATTTCTCAACCCTGCGATTCAATCCCCGCAGGGACTTTGCCCTGCAGTTGAAACAGCTGGTTAGATTGATTTCTGCCTAGTGAACGGTTGTTTGTTGATTGCAGCGACTCTCGATGTTCGGCACTGTAAGGCTACCCGGAACTAAATTCAAGCGACTTCTACGGTCCGGACCCCTTCTGCTCAATGCACGACGGATTCAGACGGTCCTTCAGCAACGTATAGCGCCTGAATGATTTCGCCGTGCCCGATCAGTCGGGAGTTGACTGGATTCCGTTGACGTCCGACTTGGTCGTCGTTTACGCTCCTCGAATGCCAGGTACCAGAGATTATCAGCCTTGGCGTCGTTACAAAGATGCAATGACCGCGAGCGCAAAATTGTCGCGAGATGACGGCGACAAAGTTCTGCGACTATTGGATGATGCGATTGCACTGGCTATCAACGAGCACGAGAATCGGTGGATAGTCGCCCTCAACCATCATGCCGCCGTAATCTCAAGCTTCCTCGGCAAAACAGAACTGGTGAAACACTATTATCGACTCCACCACCGGTTCCTCTGTTTTTCCCCTGCTGGGAATGTCTAGCTTGAAGCGGTTCTGAAGTGGGTGCGTTAAACTTTTGAGTTCAGCGCGACCCCGCCCCGCACCCCCGAAGTCGGAGTGATTGCGGGAGTGTCCCAGCTGGTTCCCTCGCATCGCCTGAGCCTTCGTGAATTCTGCGGGAACTGAGGGTCGCGCGATGAGTCTTTGGACTTGCTAAGGGAACGGTGAAAAACCGATGGAGGCGAGGCAAGATCAGCGTAGTAAAACTGTAGTAGTTATCGGTTCATGACGGTACAAATCTGGGATGAACAGATCAAGTCGGGATCGTTGTAACTGCTAGCGGAATATAGAAGAGTCCAAAATTTTCAAAACCGGTCAGAATAGCCCACTGTTTTCCTAAACCGCAGAACCCCCAGGCTAACGAACCATAAAACTTGCTTTCCCTTAGGAGATTCAATGGCTCGGCGAGCTTTCGCTGTCGCGGCCCGCCCATACTGAGCGCTTGACTGTAGTAAAAATGTAGTAACCTAGGGGAATCGGGGCTGTAGCTCAGATGGATAGAGCAGCAGTTTCCTAAACTGCTTGTCGGGAGTTCGACTCTCCCCAGCCCCACCATTTCTCTGAGCCGTTTCCCATCGCGGAAGCGGATCGTTCAACGCTCCCACCTGTTTGTTGTCTAATCACCGGTTTCGGTTCGGGGCTCGTCTCGTTCTGAGATAGGTGGTGATAAGCCCCTTATCACAAGTAACCCCGTAACTTGCGATAACGCCTATTGAACGCAAGTCTTCCCCCTGGTCACACCTTCCTTGCCACTATCTTGATCGCTATGGCAGCGGGGCGGGCGTTCCATCCGACCACTTGCCCACGGGAACGATGAACAAGGTGTACGGCTGTGGGGGGCCGTGTTCTCCAACGAAGACGGGGGAATTCGGGAGATCAGCGCCCCAATTCTTGCCATCCATAAGTGGGGTGTAAAACATCAGATGGGCCAAATTATGGTCGTGATCGTCGGTCAGGTAAGCTGCTTTCGACATCATGTAGCACATGGCGCCGGGTTCCACATCGGGTAGCTCTTTCTTGGCGTCGGCCGCCTTCATCCAATCGACGATTTGAGCTTTGGATTGTCCGGCCAAGGCTAGTTCTGTCCGCTTGTAATCAAACGGCAGGATCGAGTGCGCGGCTTGCGGATTGTAGCAGAGTGGGCTGCGAATTTTCGGGTTCCAAAACCCCGCACTTTCAAACGGCGACATCCACGCCCGTTCCACCAAGCACACGAAACCGTTCTTGCCTTCGACAGCGGTTTCGTAGCCGTGCCGGCCAAGAACGAGAATCTTCGCGTCGCGGGAGATGGACTCCGGAGCCGCACTTCGCGCCAGAGCAATCTCCGCATTGCGGTCCGTTATCAGGTACTGATCGAGCGGCGCCATGCTGGGATACAGTGCTTCGCGATCTTGCGCCTGCATCTGGCATGGCGCTTCACAGGTGAGAGTCAGGGAGAAGATCAGAGAAGCAACAGCCGTGAATCTTGGGTTCATATGTCCCCTTCCGGAGCGGCCGTGCCCGATCCTCGTGATTGTCCCAAATGGCGAGATCAGATCTGCTACCTTTGACTGGCAGGACCCAAGAAAGGTTAGCGCGGATGCATCCTCGATTCGTCGGGGTGGTTACTGTGATAAATCGCGTGGGTGTTGAAAAAGTCGGTTCTTCTGAAAAAAGTGAAATCGAGTGATGGAAAATGCCTAGACGACTGGGGAAAATCGTTGCTCGCCGAGATCCGGAAGGAAACGGCAGAGCTATGGCCGTATGCACACCCTCCGGGGACCTTTGCCCGGAACGTTCAATACACTTTGCAAAGCCGTGTTACGTTCCTGGAACGAGCCGAGGGTCACATCAACGCCGTGCGAGAACGCCTTGCCAAACTGCAACACATACGTCGCCTCGTACTTCGCCGGCAGCAACAGGCGATCACTGAAGTAACTTTTCACGCCACGCGGGTCGAAGCTAGCATACAAACCGCCATTGTTCACCTGCGTGAGAATCAAAATCGCCTCCTCGTCGCAGAATATCGAGACCATCTGATAACGATCGAAGACCGCTCCGACGACATGAAGCAGACGGTGGACGAGTTCCTCCACTACGAGAAGTTTTCGCAAGACGCTTCAACGATTACAAAACGAGTTGGAGCTTACGACTGACTGAGTGCCAAGGAGGTTCTTTCTGATCGGGCTTGCAGGGGAGAATCTGACATTCCCTGGGCCAGGGGAAAACAGAACGACCCTGCGCCTTTTCCGAGAGAGAACCGTCACGGTTCCCCCGCTTCGTTAGATAAGAACGTCAGAGAATGCCGAAATGAAAGAGCGGGAGATCTCTTACGCAAGAATTCGGAGTTCCAATGACAAAAGCCGCCGACTACATGAAGTCATACTCCGGGTCGCCAGCATGCGCCTCCGAGAACAACGTAGCCACTTTGAAGACTCGTCTCAAACGCGTTGCACTCTTGGCATTTGGCTGGGTTCTGGCGCTGGGCGGAATTATCGGTCTGTTTCTCCCGATCGTGCCGGGCAGTTTTCTTATAGTTGCCGGGGCCCTCATGCTGAGTCCCCAATGCGCGTGGCTGCGGCGAGCACTGGAGAAGTATTCTGTACGATCTCACAATCTTGGTCGTTTGGTTCAGTTGCGGTGTGCTCAATCACGATGGCGGAAGTTCGAAGGTGAACGATGAGACAGGAAATCCGACGAATGGCCCAGGAAATCGGCGCGTTTTCCAATACGTGGAAGGTACTGATTTTCGATCAGGACATCGAAACCCTTGCCAGACACGCCGAGCCTTTCGAAGCGCAGGGTTTCGAGGTTCACAAGTGTATGTCCATTGAATCGGCGATGCGTTGCATTGAAAGGGAAGAGTTCGATATTGCCGTTGTGGACCAGGGCTCTCCATCTTTCGAAGGGCGCCGGGTAATAAGGCACTTGGTCCGGTATAACTCGCATGTGCCGTTCATCGCGCTGGCGCGGTCACGGGACGATCAGTGTTGTCAGCAGGCCTTCGAACTCGGTGCGACCGAGTATTTAGAAAAGCCGGTTTCCACCGCGAAGGTCAATATGATCATCCAAGAGTTCCTAGGGAGTCCATGAAAGAATGATGTGCGAACGCCAAGATTGGACTCATTCAATCTCTCTACCCCTCATCAGACCCACTGTGTAAATTCGGACTACTTGAAGTATTGTGCCCGGTAATTCATACGAGCACCTGGCCCGCGCGGGGCGGCAGTTCGCTAAGGCTACCTTGTGAGCGGGCTACGAAGATATGGCTCACTCAATTGCGGGCGACTCGGAGCCCCTATTTCAGGTAGCTACGCACGATGCCAATCAGATCATCGGCAGCCTCTTCAGACGACTTGCGCTTTCGCGGCATATGGTTGCGAATGTGGTCTTCCATGAGTTCGGCCATGAGGCTGTTGATGGATCCTCTGGTTGCCGCGAGCCTCTGAAGGACGTCTGCGCACTATTTATCGTCATTGAGGGCGCGCAAAATAGCCTCCAGCTGTCCGGGAGTTAGCGCACGGTTCGTTCTTTTCGGATTTCGACGCGAGCTCGTGCGATGATTTCCTCGATGACGGCGGTCTTGGCGTCGGCGATTCTCGGTCCAGTTTCGATACCGGGCGGAGGACGTGTGCCGAATTCTGTGCCTCTGTACCTTGGGAAATTAGTTACTGAGCTATAGTTGTGCCGGGAGAAATTCCGGGCCGCTGCCACTACGCCGGTGGTGGTAGGGCATACGCGCTGCTAGGAATTGGTTCCGTCGAAACGGCGACGCCAGCCAACAGCTTCCACTTCCCAGATTGCTTTTGCCACGTGTCAGCAGCTACAAACTTGGCGTTCGGAACGTCGTAGCGAGCATCTTTATGGCCGGTCGCATTGTATGTACCTGCATATGTCACGATAGCGGTGTCGCCAGAGATTCTTACTTTGATGTCGTGAATCTCAAGGGTTACCTTGACATCAGGGTCGCTCTTTCTCATCCCCAGTTCCATTTTTTCCAGGTCCTCGGGCGTCTGGTCGAGAACGTGCCCCAACGGGTCTATTGACTCGACGTGAGCCGAACTAATACTCTTTTCGAAAGTAATGTCAGCATCGCTCGTCCCTCCATGCTTGGCCGCATCCAGTTCTAATTTCTTGAGGGCCTCTTCATCGGCGGTCGATTGGGGCCAAACACGGGTCGTGCCAATCGCCAGAATCAACAGGCATAGCATCAGGAAGAAAATTCGTTTGTTCATGAGGTACTCCTTTGCGCCGGAGTCTAGCACACCCGACGACGGATGAACTCACTGAACAGTGTGATAGCCTGCTTTAGATTCCTTCGAGTTCCCGGTAAGGAGGAAACGCTCTGCGGATTTTCTTTGCCTCGCCACAACAGCCGTCCTGCTATCTCTTGCACCCATTGGAACCCGCAAATTCAGATTAAGACGTAAGAGCATTCTTGCGGCTACAAGGCATGCATAGTAGTAACTCGACCCGTTCAGATTTCCACCGTCTAATAAGGTACGGTTTCCGGACGGTGACGCACAGAATTGCCCGTTAGGCATTTTCGGATACGGTAACGTGTGCACCCGGTGGCTTGCTTTGCATCCGCTGGCATGCGACAGCAGACAATCTTGACATTGGCCCTGCCCCATCGCTAGACCTTGAGCAGCCCCCTTCGTCATGAACAGACGCGAGTTATGGTGCGAACGGACCGCAAGCTTTCGAAAGAAAAACTTCGGCGCGTGGCAGAGGGTTTCCCATCTGGCGCGCTCATAGGAGATTGCACAGACGGAGAGGGATTGGTTTTCGAATTGCGAATGAACGGTTTGCGGGCTACAGCAGGCACGTGAACCGCTCTCCCTCAACGGCGGCAGCCTCTTGGGGATTCCCAGAAGCAGCCGAGTAGCCCGCCCAGGCCCTACGCCGGCGAAGACATCGAGACGAAATGAGAGAGCTCAGTGAAAAGCTGTTGTCCTTGGTCGAGGCAGCAGAGCCAAGGCTTCGCCAAATTAGTGAGAGGGGAAGTATTCAACCGATATTGCCGGGCGGCTGGTCGCGCAAGCAGGTCATCGGGCACCTCATTGATTCGACCTCAAATAACCATCAGCGGTTCGTTCGAGCGGTTCTCCAAACATCTTTGGATTTCCCTAGCTACGACCAGAGCGGAAGCGTGCGAGTGCAAGCTGTTCAAGGCGCTGATTGGAAACTCCTGGTCTCGCTGTGGGCTGCGTACAATCGCTACCTCGCGCATGTAATAGCCCAGTTGCCAGCCTCCAAATCAAAAACTGCTTGCCGCATCGGTTCGAGCGATGCAGTCACCCTTGAATTTCTCGTGACGGATTATCTTACGCATCTGGTCCATCATCTCAGCCAACTAGGTGCTGCAGACCCGAACTAGCCCACACTGTGCTCGGCCGGTTCGGTCTGTTTTCACATGGATGTGCATGTTTCGCGTTGGACCGTAAACAAGTGTGCTCACGTCGACGAATTCCAGGTCTCCCTAATGTGACGGTCTTCCGCTAGTGCAGAGAAACCAGCCGCGGTTAATGCTATGAAAAATATGCCCTTTGACTTTCTAGATTCGAATGGACGATCAAGTGCTTTGCTCGGGCACGTGATTGGCAGCGTCACACGCGAAGTAAGTTGCCCGTGATAGCAGCTGCGTCACCGAAGGACTCCATGCCCGAGCCTCATACTCTGCTGTGGAAGGTTGCCGCCGAAAAAGCGGCGCGGGAACTGGACGTCGAGAAATTTCGTTACCACGTGCTCGCTGCAGAAACCGCAATATTTTTCCGGCTTCAGGAACTGCCGGACTCCTTGGACCATACTGAAGAACGCGGCGAAATAGACGCGGTCCTGGCGGAGCTACTAGAGCTTAAGATTCGCAAGCTCGGCTGGCCAAAATCAAGCTAGGCAGCTGACAGCTCCGTTCGTCCCGCTGAATTGCTTCCACCAAACCGTTTTTTCGCTGGCGACATTTTCCGTGCGATTAAGAACAAGAACTCCGGTCGGCTTCACGAGTCCGTTTTCAGTACCGACACCTGGGTTTTCGCCATGGCTAATGCTCGACGGTGGTGTAGTATGCAGCCAATATCTTTAGCGTGCTCAGCAGGGAGGACGCCATGCATGCTCGCGTTTGGCAACTCCAAGTTCGTCCCGGTCGGGTGCAAGACTTTCAGGATGTTTTCTCTTCCGTTGTTGACCTAGCACGGCGGCAAGGGGGATACCGGGGTGTGCTCGCGTTAGCCTCCGGCAAACCGGAATCACCTGACGTGACCGTGGTCGCGCTCTGGGATTCCTTAGAGGCGATTCGAGCCAGCGAAAACAATTTGTTTCTCACGCAGGCTATCTCGCGCTTTCTGGCTTGCTGTGACGGCCTACCGCACATCACGGAGCAGGAACTCCTTGCGAGCGACTTTATCGCAACTAGCGTCCGGGCCAAGGCGTGAGTATTTCTTTGAAACGACAACAGGTGCTTTACAGCCGTTTCGAAACCTGGAGATATACTTCCCAATCATGAAACTGGGATCCCCATCGTTCCAGCTGACTATCCGACGCTCGACACCCGAGATCTGCCAAAGGTGCCTGTTCTTGCGCGGCCTGCTGATGCTAAAGAAACCGCCATCGTTTGCTTCAGCGCCGCGCTGCTATTCGTGTAACTTGCGGTTCTTGCGTGGACCACCGAGCGGTAGGCGTTTGAACTTGTCGGCTCTTATTCGTGCATCGGTTTGCACACTGTGGGAAATACCTTTGCCACGGACCCCAGATTTTCATCGGGAAGGAGTCGTCCACTTAAACTCTATCCAGCACACAGTCAGGAGATTACGTAGCAGGGAGATTTTGGCTTCTTAATTGCGAGTCACGGGGTTGCGCGTTAAACAGGCAAGCGAACCGAACCGCCCTCTCCCAAGAGCGACAACCCACCCCAAACTCATGGAGTGAGACCCATGCTAAACAGACTCCCCGTAATTGCCTTAGCCATACTCTTGTTTGCGGTAGTCTCTAGCGGCCAGACGTATAGCGTCAGGGACTTAGGCGTTCTGCCGGGCGGATTGGGTAGTGCAGGCAACGCGATTAACGCCAGAGGCGAGGTTACAGGTGCGTCGGGGGCTGGACCCGACAATTTTTCCCATGCCTTTTTTTGGAATCAGCGAACCGGCTTGACTGACCTCGGAACGCCGCCCGGATATCTTAGCAGTCCTGCCACAGGGATAAATGCTTCTGGCAAAGTTGTAGGCTCGCTGGACCCGGCGAGCGGAAATCCGGTTGCCTTCTTGTGGACAGAAAAACGGGGCTTTGAAACCCTAGGAACCCTGCCGCAAGCGATTTTCAGCGGGGCCAATGGCATCAATGACCGTGGTGAGGTGGTCGGAGATGCTGGCAACCCCGACGGCTTCGACCATCCGTTTTTGTGGACTCAAGAAGAAGGCATGCGGGATTTGGGCACTCTTGGGGGGCAGACGGCAACTGCCCGAGCCATAAATGATTCTAGTCAGGTGACTGGGTACTCGGAGTTTAGCGGGTTAAGCGGTGTATTTCACGCTTATGTTTGGAATAAAATTGATGGAATGGTTGATATCGGCACTTTGCCGGAAGACGAATCAAGTTTCGGTTATGCTATCAACCAACTTGGCCAAGTTGTCGGTGAATCTGACCCTCCCTGCTGTGATGCGACTTACGTTAGCCGCGCCTTTGCGTGGGATAAGAGAATTGGCATGTTAGATTTGGGATTTCTTCCCGGTGGCAATTCCAGCGTAGCTCTTGGCATTAACGTTTTTGGCGAAGTGGTTGGATACGGGGACTACCAAAACTCAGACGGCATGACTCACGCCTTTATTTGGACGTATCAAAAAGGAATGCGTGACCTCAACTCGCTAATCGCTCCTAATTCTGGTTTGGTTCTTTCAGTAGCCACAGGGATTAACGTAGAAGGTCAAATTACTGGACATGGGATGATAAATGGCGAAGAACATGCTTTTCTGCTGACACCGAGACTGCTGGGTCGCTTTTGAAGCGGTCCAGAAAGTCGTAAGGGTAAGCAACTCCGTCCACTGAGGGACTTTCAAGATAAATCTTTGGCTTCCGGTAGGAATTGACGCCGCTCCTTGGGATGAATTGACTTGAAAGCAGGCAGTTGTTGGACTGAGGAGCGAAATTCCTCGAAGGTTTTCAATTCCATGATTTCACGACGCTGCAAGAAGCAGCCTGCCTCGGCAGAGCTGTCCCCCGAGCTGCGAGTCTTGTTTGTTCAGCGCACTTCGACGAGCACGAGTGACAGGTCGTCCACCGGCGGGCCATCGCGCCACGCAGCGACGCTGGTTAAGCGCCCGGGCGAAAGCAAGTTCTTCGGCCCGGTGGTACAACTGCCGGGCATCGCGGCCGATAATCTGGCTGCGAGGGAATCCTGTCATTTCCTCAAAGACCGTGTTGACGAAGAGAATCTGATCAGAATCGTCTGCGATCACGACACCGTCATTCAGCGTTTCAAGAATGGGCTCCATCTGTTGCAGTGATTGCGGCCTGTCGCTGTGTACGAAATAACTCATTTGGCTGATCCCTGGGACGCACAGCTACTGTCTGCTAATTCGACTTGCCTCGAAGGCGATCAAGCACATGCTTGACGTACACATCACTGGCGACAAGTTGCGCGCCTTGCTTGGACATGCACCGCGGGCCGCAGTTCGGCGCGGCAACTAAAAGGTTACAGATGCTTTCACCTGAATAATTCGGACGGAAGCATCGCCGCCCAGCCCTGAACCGAGAATGCTGGTCGGCTCACTGACGGCTGAGGAGATTGATCCGAGCGCTCCAGTCAAATTGTTGTTCGGGAGATTGAAATTCGGATGGTTGAACAGGTTGAAGAACTGGAAAGCCAACCCGAATTGACCTGCTTCCCAGTGAGGGATTTTCGTCATCTTTTGCGCCGTGAAGTCGGTATTCCAGTAGCCGGGCCCGCGGAACTTATTGCGCAGTCCACCGATAAAATTCGTCTCCGACGTGGACGGCACGAATTGGGCGGTGGTAAGGCAGGGGGTCGCGCCCGTCGCTGCGCCTTCTCCGCAACTGGAAATCGGTCCACCGAGGAACTGCGGAAGGACCACACCGCCAGGGCCAAAACCCTGGGCAGACAGGAGACCATCCAGGCCTCCATCTATCACCGAGTAAGGGAGACCGCTCCGGACGAAAACCGTGCCGGAAACCTGCCAGCCGTCTACGAGAGGC
>Ga0210401_10000727_pt1 | contig 39943 bp, 34 predicted proteins | sample IncBWH32MmetaG_FD_150866 | JGI IMG/M metagenome (GOLD analysis project Ga0210401, IMG submission 150866) | Forest soil microbial communities from Barre Woods Harvard Forest LTER site, Petersham, Massachusetts, United States - Inc-BW-H-32-M | ecosystem: Environmental > Terrestrial > Soil >... | reverse complement strand
TCAGCAAGACGATCATCATCAAACTTACCCCCTGGCGTGGTGAGTGAGAAGCTCTCTTCGTTTCTCAGCGAGCAAGCCATGAGAACTTCTGAACCAAAACCACACCGCCTATTGCCACGATACCGTCATAATGTGCGTAGCGCCAACCGCCAATTGGCGAAGGGGTTCCTAAAATCGGTGGATCGGCAATTGCCTCGCGCTGGCCTGTCGACGGCCCGACCTTGCCGAAATTTTACCTTTGCCGGCCTGGTTGCTGCACTGCATCAGGGAAATTACGCCGCAATTCCCAATTACTTGGAAAGGGAACTGCGCTATATGGATGCCGGGGAACGAGGCTCACAAGCGCCAAAGCTGGGCCATAGGGGACCGGGTTACCAATAGCCATGTCATCCATCACGACTTCGGCCATCGATACGCCAGCGCGGCGCTCGGTCGAACGGACTTGTGACGACCTCGCCATTCTCGTGTTGGCGGCGGTTGCCGTCGTCGCGGGATTAACCTTCCGCGATTACGGATTAGGCTGGGACGACTACACCCACGCTGAATATGCCGACCTTCTGCTGCGCATGTACGGTTCCGGATTCAAGGATACCGGCGCGCTGTCATTCGCCAATCTCTACATGTATGGCGGCGGCTTCGACATGGCGGCCGCACTGCTGCACAAGATCATTCCGCTCGAACTGTTCGAGACCCGCCGGCTGCTGGGTGCGATCGTGGGCGTGACTGGGCTCGCGGTGACGTGGCGCCTCGGCCGCCGCGTCGGCGGACCACTTGCCGGCCTCGCCGCCCTGTTGCTGCTGGCGCTGTGCCCGATCTTCTACGGCCACATGTTCATGAATCCGAAGGATGCGCCGTTCGCGGTGGCGATGGCGATCCTGATGCTGGGCCTCGTTCGGCTCGCCGAGGAATATCCGCAGCCCTCGCCGCGGACCATTCTGATTGTCGGCCTCGGCGCCGGCCTGTCGATCGGATCGCGCATCCTGGGCGGATTGGCTCTGATCTACGCCTTAGTGGGATTTCTGCCGTTGTTCGTGGATGAGTTTCGCAACCTCGGCACGCGTGAAGCTCTCCACCGCTTCGCCCATGTCGTCCATGTGCTGGTGCCCGGTCTCATCCTCGGCTACCTCATCATGGGGTTGATTTGGCCGTGGTCGATCATCGAACCGGCCAATCCGTTCCACGCCCTCACCTACTTCTCACATTTCTTCGAGAAACCGTGGAAGGAAATGTTCGACGGCGCGCTGGTATCGGTGCCCGATATGCCGTGGTCGTATCTGCCGACGCTGTTTGCGCTCCAGCTTCCCGAAGTGCTGCTGGCCCTCGCCATCGCCGGAGTTATCGGCACGTTCATGGCGCTGCCGCGCGGCGATGTCGCGGCTCGCCGCAAGACCATTTTGCTGATGCTGACGCTCGCGGCCATCTTTCCGATCCTGGTCGCAATCGTGAAGCGCCCGGCGCTCTATAACGGCATCCGTCATTTCATTTTCGTGATCCCGCCGATGACCGTGCTGGCCGGTCTGGCCTTTGCCAGAGGGATGAACTGGCTCAAGGAAAATCGCCGGAACTGGCAGCCGGCAGCCGTTGCCGTGTTCTCGTTCGGCCTGTTGTTGTCGCTCGGCGAGATGATCCGGCTGCACCCCTACCAGTACACGCATTTCAACCATATCGCCGGCACCGTTCGGGCCGCCGACGACCGCTATATGCTGGATTATTGGGGTCTCGCGTTGAAGCAGGCCTCCGACGGCCTGCGCGAACAGCTTGACGAAGAGCAGGAAGTGCCGCCCAAGGGGCGCAAGTGGAAGGTCGCGGTGTGCGGCCCGCAACGCCCGGCGCAGGTCGCGCTCGGTCCCGATTTCACCATCGGCTGGGACAGCCACGCCGCCGACTTCGCGATGACGCTCGGCGAGTTCTACTGCAAGGGCCTGACCGCGCCGGTCATGGTGGAGATCAAGCGCGATGACGTGGTGTTCGCGCGCGTCTACGATATCCGCGGCCGCAGCATCTCAAGCCTGCTGTCGATCCCGGCGCCGTAGAACTTCGCTTCGGGTCGAGCTGCGGGAATTGAAAATCCGGAATTTTCGTGTAGTATCGCCTCGAACGACCTCTGCACAACCGAATCAAAACGCCGCCCAATTCCGGGCGGCGTTTTTTGCGTTCGACCGTCATTGCGAGCGCAGCGAAGCAATCCAGAGTCGCTCAAGCGGCAGTATGGATTGCTTCGTCGCTTTGCTCCTCGCAATGACGGCTTAACTCTTAGCTCAGCGCGGCGCCTCCGCGAGCGCAGCCAGAATGCGCGCCCAGGAGCGGATGCCCTTGTGAAAGCTCTTCAGGTCATACTTCTCGTTGGGCGAATGGATGTTGTCGTCGTCGAGGCCAAAGCCCACCAGCACGGTATCGAGGCCGAGCGTGCGCTTGAAATCCGCGACGATCGGGATCGATGCACCCGAGCCCATCAGGACGGTCTCCTTGCCCCACTCCTCGGTCAATGCGCGCTTGGCAGCAGTGAGCGGCTTCATGTTCCAGTCAAGCGCGATTGCCGGCGCGCTGGAATGGTCGCTGAACTCGGCCCTGCAGTCTCCCGGTAGCCGGGCGGTGACGTAGTCGCGGAAGGCTTTTCGGATCTTGTCGGGCTGCTGTCCCTCCACCAGGCGGAACGAAATCTTGGCCGAGGCTTCCGCGGGGATCACCGTCTTCGAGCCTTCGCCGGTATAGCCTCCGACAATGCCGTTGATATCGCAGGTCGGACGCGAGGTGATTTGCTCGATCAAGAGCCGATCCTTCTCTCCGGCTGGGATCGAAAGCCCGATCGGTTGCAAAAACCTCTCCGGCGTGAGGGCGAGCTTCTTCCATTGCGCCAGAATGTCGGGCGGCAAGTCCTTCACGCCGTCGTAGAAGCCGGGAATCGTAATGCGGCCGTTCTCGTCGAACAGGCTGCCGAGGATGTAGGTCAGCACCCGGATCGGATTGCGCGCGCCGCCGCCGAACACGCCGGAATGCAGGTCGCGACTGGCGGCCTTGATCTTGACCTCCTCGTAGACCAGTCCGCGCAGCGAGGTGGTGATCGCCGGCGTGTTCGGATCCCACATGCCGGTGTCGCAGACCAGCGCGAAGTCGGCGGCAAGCTCTTGCTTGTTGGCCTCGAGAAACGGAACGAAATTCTTCGATCCGATTTCCTCCTCGCCCTCGATCAAAATCGTCACGTCGACCGGCAGCGAACCGGTCACCGATTTCCAGGCGCGGCAGGCCTCGACAAAGGTCATCAACTGGCCCTTGTCGTCCTCGGCGCCCCGCGCCACGATGATTTTTCGGCCGTCCGCATGGTCGGTCACGACGGGCTCGAACGGCGGACGATGCCAGAGATTGAGCGGATCGACCGGCTGCACGTCGTAATGCCCGTAGAACAGCACGTGGGGCCGCCCGCCCCCGTTTGCCTTTTCATTTCCCTTGCCGTTGCTCTTGGCGACGATCGCGGGATGCCCGGCCGTCGGCCTGACGTCGGTCGCAAAACCCAAGGTGGCGATATCCCTGGCAAGATGATCGGCCGCCGCCTTGCAATCACCGGCAAACGCCGGATCGGCTGAAATCGATTTGATCCGCAGCAGCGCAAACAGCCGCGTCAGGCTGTTGTCGAAATCGGCATCGATGCGGTCGAGGACCGGCTGAAGCTGCGAGCTGGACATAAGTGATCTTCCCTTAGCTGATGGGATTATTCCGTGGCTCGCCTTGTAGCGCCGCGGGCGAGATCGGGCCAGCGGCAGTTTCGGCCGGCGGATTAAGGATGTGCCAGACCAATCCCGCCGCTATGACGGCGGTCGCGGCGAGGTTGTTGCCATAGGCCTGGATGTCGTGCGGGAACACGGGCAGCGACAGGCACATCAACAGGCCCGCGATGGCGAGCGTGGCCCAGCTCCAGCCCCGCACGCCGGCGCGCGGATCGAAGGTTGCCCGGTGGATCAGGATGGTGACGGGAAAGAACAGCCACATGAAATAATACTGGCGGGCCAGCGGCGAAGCCACCGTCATCAGACAGAACAGGATGCCGATCTCCTCCGCATCCGACCGCGCCGTTCTGCGCGAATGGCGCGGCAACACCGCGACGTAGCCAAGCCCGATTGCGAGCGATATCGCCAGCACGACGAGATTGGCCGTCTTGAAGTCGAGATTGACGAGATTCATGGTGCGCAGCGGCTTGGCCGGATCTTCCTGATTGTAATTGATCGGCCGCGTCAGCCGGTGCGTCATGGCGATGATGGATTGATTGACCCAGGACCAGTTCTGCTCGCCGCGCTGGCCAAATCCTTTTTCCGAGCTCGAGGCGATCATGCCCTGATACCAGGTCTTGAGTTCGGAAACATTGTGCTGGAAGCCGCGTATCGGCGCTGGAACGATGAACAGGAAGACTCCCAAAAACGCCACCGTGCTCGCCACAGTCGCCCATTTCCGCCGCCAGACTAGATAGGGAAATACCGCCACCGGAAAAACCTTGATCGCGGTTGCCAGCGCAAACATGCTTCCCGCCAACCAGGGTCGGTCGTGTTGCAGCCACCAGAATCCGTACAGCATCATCGCCAGCAGCACGAGGTTCGGCTGCCCAAGGTCGAACATGTCGAACACCGACGTCACCGTGACGATGCTGGGAAGCGCAAACAGCAGCGGGCCGGGTATCCGCCCCGATCCCGTCATCGCGTTTGAGAGCTGCGCCGTCATCCACCACGCGCCCGCGTTGACCAGCGACAGGCATGTATAAAGCGTGATCTTGCCGAACCAGCTTGGTAGCGCGAGCAGCACGGCGGACAGCGGCGGGTAGATGAAACCGAAATAGCTGTTGGGATCGCTGGGGTAGAGATCCCTCCCCTGCAGCACCTGCTGCCCGGCCCAGAACCACAACGGATAGTCCTTGGTCTTTCCGTTTCCCCAGATCTCCGGAACGAGAACATCCGCCGTCAGTGCGATACAGCAGACCAGAAACAACAGATCGAGCGGCGCTCGCAACGATGGGTATCTCTGCACGCTCGACTTTCTTTGCAAAACAGAGGAGGAAGGATTTACCGTCGCAGCAAGCCGCCGAGCGCGCCGCGCACCAGCGCGCGGCCGGCCGAGCCGCCGATCGAGCCGCCGACGGATTTGCCGAGATCGGCCACCACCCCACCCACGACCTTGTTGGTGACGGAGCGCGTCACGTTTCGCGCGATGAGCTGGCCCGTCGACAACCGGTTGCGCCCGGTATTGGTGCCGAAAATCGTTCCCACGATAGCGCCAAGCTGCCCCAGAATTCCCCCGCCGCCCACCGGTCCATCGGAGCTTGCCGTGGCTCCGGCGATGCGCTTTTGCAGGATCTCATAGGCGGATTCGGAATCGATCGCGGTGTCGTATTTGCCCTTGACCGGGCTGTTGTCAATGATCGCCTTGCGCTCTTCCGGCGTGATCGGCCCGATCCGCGCCGACGGCGGGCGGATCATGATGCGCTCGACGATCGCCGGCGTGCCGTTGCCCTCCAGGAACGACACCAGCGCTTCGCCCTTGCCCAATTCCATGATGACCTTGGCCGTATCGAGCTTCGGATTGGGCCGGAATGTCTGGGCCGCGGCCGCAACCGCTTTCTGGTCCCGCGGGGTGAAGGCCCTGAGCGCATGCTGAACGCGATTGCCCAACTGACCGAGCACCCGGTCCGGTACGTCGATCGGATTTTGGGTCACAAAATAGACGCCTACGCCCTTGGAGCGGATCAAGCGCACCACCTGCTCGATCTTGTCCATCAGCGCCTTGGGCGCGTCGCTAAACAACAGATGCGCCTCGTCGAAGAAGAACACGAGTTTTGGCTTTGGCGGATCGCCGGCTTCCGGCAATTCCTCGAACAGTTCGGACAGCATCCAGAGCAGAAAGGTGGCGTAAAGCCTGGGGCTCTGCATCAGCTTGTCCGCGACCAGGATATTGACCATGCCCCTTCCGTCGCGATCGGTGCGCATGAAATCCTTCAGCGACAGCGCCGGCTCGCCGAAAAATTTCGTGCCGCCCTGGTTTTCCAGCACCAACAGCTGGCGCTGGATGGTTCCGACGGTCGCCCGGGTGACGTTGCCGAACCCCTGCGCCGCCTTGCGGATCGAAGCCAACGGATCGTTATCGGCATCCGCGCCCTTGCCGGCCGCGCCTGGCACGATCGCATCCAGCAGCGCACGAAGATCCTTCATGTCGATCAGGACAAGCCCGTTCTCGTCCGCCACGCGGAACGCGACATTGAGCACGCCTTCCTGCACATCGTTCAGATCGAGCATTCGCGACAGCAATAGCGGGCCCATTTCGGTGACGGTCGCGCGCACCGGATGGCCCTGCTCGCCAAACACGTCCCAGAACACGGTCGAAAACTGGTCGGGCTGGAAGGTGAGGCCCATATCGGTGGCCCGCTTCACGATAAAATCCTTGGGCTCGCCGGCTTCGGAGATGCCCGACAGGTCTCCCTTGATGTCGGCTGCGAATACCGGAACTCCGGCCCGCGCGAATCCTTCGGCCATCACCTGCAGCGAGACCGTCTTGCCGGTTCCGGTGGCGCCGGTGACGAGCCCATGGCGGTTGGCGAGCGCAAGCGTCAGCCAGGCCGGCTGTTCACCTTTGCCGATGAAAATTTTCTCGTCGGTGTCGGCCGTCATCTGTTCGGATGTTGCCATCGCTGTCCACCTGCCGCATGGATAAGGGCTCAGCGGCCCGGCCGGCCATCATATCGCATCTTGCCAGCCGATTAAAACCGGTCAAAGCTGCTCGAAGCGCGCGCCCTCGTCGAAGCGCGATCATGTTTCTCTCGGCGGAAAGCAGGGAACGAGAGCATTTTTTTCGTTATTCGTGTGCTTGCTCTTGCATTGCTGCAACACTCGCCACGCGATTGAAGCTGAATCGTGTCTTGTTATGAGGTCATCGCTTGTAATTCATTTCGCGGAAGCTCAAGATAAAATTGGGACTGAGAAGGATCCGGCTTTTTGACCGGCTGAGGCGGGGCAAGATGGACGAATTGATTGGGCGGCTGGCCACAGAGGCCGGCATCGATGATGCTATGGCCGAAAAAACCATCGGCATTGTGCTGGGCTTCCTCCGCAGCGAGGGTCCCTTCGACAGCGTTCAAGCCTTGATCGACAACATTCCGGGCGCGGAAGCCGCCATCACGGCCGCAAACAATGGCGGTGGTCTGGCGAAGCTGATGGGCGGCGGCTTGATGGCGGTCGGCACCAGGTTGATGGCTCTTGGCCTCGGCATTACCGAGATTCAGAGCGTCGCGCGTGAACTTTTCACCTTCGGCCGCGACAAAATCGGAGCGGATCAAATGGGCGAGATCATCTCGGGGACCCCGGGCCTTGGCCAATTCGCCTGAAGCACCTTCTTCATATTGAGTATCATGACATATCCTATCTCCGAGATAGAGGGCCTGTCCGCCTTCTCCGCATCAAAACTGAAATCACTCGGCATTCGCACCACAGCCGCGCTGCTTGAGGCGGCCCGCACCGTCAAGGGACGCAAGGCGCTGGCGGCGAAGACCGGCATCAGCGAGCAGCAACTCCTGGAATGGGCGAATGTCTCCGACTACATGCGGATTCCCGGCATGGGCAAGGCCAAGGTCGGCCTGGTGCGCGCCGCGGGCGTCACCACGGTTCGCGAACTGGCGCTGCGCAACCCGGCGCGCCTGGCGCAGAACATGAAAGAAGTAAATACCAGGCGCAAGCTTGTCCGGGTTTTGCCTTCGGAGAAGTCGGTCAAGCAATTGGTCGAGCACGCGCGCAAACTGCAGCCGAAGATCACCTATTAGAGCCGGCCAAGTCCAGGCCGCAGAGGCCACCTCCTCCATCTTGACTCCCCTACAAGGACCGCGCAAAGCGACCGCATGATCGCAGCCATGTCCAGATCCGGTTTGGCGGCCGGCCCGGTACTTCATCCGGTGCTGCGCGCAATCTTGTCAAAACCCCAGCCGGCCGTGATGGGCGCCCTCAACGTGACGCCGGACTCGTTTTCGGACGGCGGGCAATTTATGGCGCCGGAGTCGGCTCTGGCGCAGGCGCAGCGCATGATCGCCGAGGGCGCCGACATCATCGACATCGGCGCGGAGTCGACCCGTCCCTACGGCGGGATGCAACCTATTTCCGCCGAACTGGAGATGGAGCGGCTGCGGCCCATACTGGCCGGCGTGGTCTCACTGGGCGTGCCGGTTTCGATCGACAGCATGAAGGCAGGCGTTACGCGCTTCGCGCTGGACGCAGGCGCCGTGATCGCCAACGACGTGTGGGGTCTGCAAGGCGACCCCGCCATGGCGCCGCTTGTTGCGGCACGCAATGTACCCGTCATCGTCATGCACAACCGCGACCGCGCCGATCCCGCGATCGACATCATGAAGGATATTGCCGCCTTCTTCACGCGCTCCCTGGCGATTGCGGATGGTACCGGCATTCCGCCTGGAAATATCGTGCTCGATCCCGGCATCGGCTTCGGCAAGACGGCGGAGCAGAGCATGATGGCGCTGGCCCGGCTGGACGAGTTGCGCGCGTTCGGCCTGCCGCTTCTGGTCGGCGCCTCGCGCAAGAGTTTTGTGGCGTCGGTCACCCCATCGGGGCCGCAACAGCGGCTGGGCGGCTCGATCGCCGCGCACGTCATTGCGGCAAGGAACGGCGCAAGGATCATACGGACCCACGACGTGGCCGAGACCGTGCAGGCGCTGCGGATAGCAGCCGCGATCGAGGACAAGCGATGACCGATACAATCTTCGTCACCGGCATCGTGATCCATGCCCGCCATGGCGTGATGGAGCATGAGACCGAGGTCGGCCAGCGGTTTGTGATCGATCTCGAGCTGTTCGCCGATCTTCAGGAATCCTCGCGTACCGATCGCCTCGCCGATACCGTGTCCTACTCCAATGCGGTGGCGACCGCGACCTCGGCGTTCAAGAACACCAATTACAAGCTGTTGGAACGCGCGGCAGGTGCGGTGGCCGACGCGATCCTCGCCGCATTTCCGCGCGTCCGCGCGGTCAAGGTCACGGTGCACAAGCCGCACGCGCCGATCGCCGCGATCTTCGAGGATGTCGGCGTGGTGCTGACGCGTAACCGGCATCCGCCGTCCAATGGCTGATGCTCTGATCGCGCTCGGCGGCAATGTCGGCGACGTTCGCGCGACCTTTGAGAAGGCGATCGCCAATATCTGCGGCATGGCGCAGGGCGTACTGCTGGCGCGGTCGTCCGATTATGCCACCCCGCCCTGGGGCAACGAGCAGCAGGCGCGTTTCGTCAATACCTGCATCGAGATCGAGACCGGCCTCGATCCGCACGCGCTATTGTTCACCCTGCACAAGATCGAGCAGAAGTTCGGCCGCGACCGCGCGCACGAAGCGCATTGGGGTCCGCGCACCCTCGACCTCGACCTGATCGCCTATGATGATCTGTCGATCGACAAGCCGGAACTGACGCTGCCGCATCCGCTCCTGTTCGAGCGCGCTTTTGTGCTGGTGCCGCTCGCGGAGATCGCGCCGGATCGAGTCATCGCGGGACGCAGCCTAAAGGCTGCACTGGCGCAAGTATCGACCGAGGGGATCGAGCGGTTGCCGGATATGGGTTAACCAACCGGGCACGAAACAACTGTTTGGCTTGGCGGCCGGCCCGTGGCAATTTCCAGCCCAAGAAAACCGGTCCAAGAAAGCCGGCCCAAGAAAACCAGAAGACAACAAGAGTTTCGGGATGACGACGAGCGACGATTTGCCGCTGGCAGCGGATTTTCCGCCTGCGTCCTATGACGACTGGCGCAAGCTCGTCGACGGCGTGCTCAAGGGCGCGCCGTTCGAGAAGCTGGCCGGCACGACCTCAGATGGCCTTGCGATCGAGCCGATCTATCCGCGCGCCAAAGGCGCGAGCCCGCTTGCCAGCCGTGCCGCGGCTGCGCCATGGCAGATCATGCAGCGGATCGATCATCCGGATGCGGCCAAGGCCAACGCGCAGGCGCTGCATGACCTGGAGAACGGCGCGAGCGGACTGCAACTTGAATTTGCAGGTGGGCCAGGCGCGCGTGGATTTGGTATCGCCGATGCCACGCCGGAAACGCTCAAGCGGGTGTTCGACGGCGTCCACTTCGATGCGGGAATTGCGATCGCGCTCAATCCGGTGCTCGGCCGCGGCAACGCCGGCGTCAACCTCGCCGGCCTCATCGAAGCCAAAGGCGTCGACCCTGCAAAGGTCGACATCCGCTTCAACTATCAGGCGCTGTCGACCATGGCCGTGCGCGGCACCGCGGCGGCGGCATGGTCGGAAATCGAGAAGCCGTTTGCCAAGATGATCGGCGAGCTCATGGGCCGCGGTTTCAAGGGCCCGTTCGCGCTCGCCGATGGGCGCCCGGTGCACGACGCCGGCGGGTCGGAGGCGCAGGAGCTCGCCTTTGCGCTCGCGATTGCCGTCAGCTATTTGCGCGCGCTCGAAGCCGGCGGCATGGCGCTCGATGCGGCGCGATCGGCACTGTCGTTCCGGCTCAGCGCCGATGCCGATCAATTCATGACCATGGCAAAATTCCGTGCAATGCGGCTGTTGTGGGCGCGCGTCGAACAGGCCTGCGGGCTAGCGGCGAAGCCGGTCTTCGTTGCCGCCGAGACGGCGTGGCGGATGCTGACCCAGCGCGATCCCTACGTGAACTTGCTGCGCGCGACCATGGCCACATTCGCCGCCGGCCTTGCCGGCGCCAATACCATCACCGTGTTGCCGCATACGCTGGCGCTCGGGTTGCCCGATGCGTTCGCCCGGCGCGTCGCGCGCAACACGCAACTGGTGCTGTTGGAGGAATCCAATCTCGCAAAAGTGTCCGATCCCGCAGCCGGTTCCGGCGGCATCGAAGCCCTGACGGGACAGCTTTGCAAAGCGGCATGGTCGCTGTTTCAGGAGATCGAAAAGGCAGGTGGGGTGTTTGCGGCGCTCCAGCAGGGATTGATCCAGAGCAAGGTCTCGGCCACGCGAAAACTGCGCGAAACCAACATTGCCAGGCGCAAGGACGTGCTGACCGGCGCCACCGAATATCCCAACCTCCATGAAACTCCGGTCGCGGTGGAAGACGTGAAGCCGGTCGCCTCTGCGCCTTCCAGCGAAGCCCTCAGGTTCGATGCGCTGCCGCCGATGCGGCTGGCGGCGCCGTTCGAAGCTTTGCGCGACCGCTCGGATCAAACTCTCAAGCAAAGGGGTATGCGACCAAAAGTCTTCCTCGCCAATCTCGGCAGCGCTGCCGACTTCACCGCGCGCGCGACCTTTGCCAAGAGCTTTTTCGAGACCGGCGGGATCGAGGCGATCGACAGCGAAGGATTTACCGACCCGGCGGCGCTCGCCGCAGCCTTCAAATCCTCGGGCGCCGCATTGGTCTGCCTGTGCTCGTCCGACCAGGTCTATGCCCAGCACGCCGCCACGACGGCAAAAGCCCTGCAAAAGGCGAGCGCAAAACATATCTATCTGGCAGGCCGGCCCGGTGAGCGGGAAGCCTTGCTTCGATCGGCCGGTGTCGATGAATTCGTCTTCGCCGGCGGCGACGCGCTCGCCGTCCTTGAGGACGCCTATCGGCGGATGGAGTGACCATGGCATCGGACACGAAATCGGCTCTGACCGGCGGCTGCCAATGCGGCGCCATTCGTTTCGCGGTATCGGGGCTCCCCGCCCGTGTCTCCATCTGCCATTGCCGGATGTGCCAGAAAGCGGCTGGCGCGCCGTTCGCCTCCTTTGCCGACATCGAAAGGAGCGATTTCGCCTGGACCCGCGGCAAGCCGGCGGCGTTCAAATCCTCCTCAATCGCCGAGCGTGACTTTTGCGCCGCCTGCGGCACGCCCTTGAGCTTCCGCCGCATCGATGGCCCCCGCATCGAGATCATGACCGGCGCCTTCGACCGGCCGGACCGCCTGGTCCCGACCCGGCAATATGGCACCGAATCCCGGCTCGGCTGGGTGGTAGGCGTCGCCAACATGCCGAGCCAGACGACCTTGCAGAACTACGGGGCTGACAAGCTTAACGGCATCGTCAGCCACCAGCACCCGGACCATGATTAGGGGTGGCAATGAAAATGACGCTGTTGGTCGGTTATGATATTGTTGCCACGAACCCGTCATGCCCGGGCGTGTCCCGGGCATCCACGTCTTCGTTGACCAAGGACGTGGATGGCCGGAACAAGTCCGGCTATAACGAATGAGGCTAGCTGAATGAGCCGCATACCGAGCTTTGCGAATATCGCTTTTGAAAAGGCTGCCGTTGCGCAACCGCCCGGCGGCGCCGAGCCGTGGCTCACGCCCGAAGGCATTCTCGTAAAGCCCGGCTATAGCGAAGCCGATCTCGACGGCGTCGATTTCCTCGAGACCTGGCCCGGCATCGCGCCCTATCTGCGCGGCCCCTACCCCACCATGTATGTCAACCAGCCCTGGACCATCCGGCAATATGCCGGCTTCTCCACGGCGGAGGATTCCAACGCGTTCTATCGGCGCAATCTCGCCGCCGGGCAAAAAGGCCTGTCGGTGGCGTTCGATCTTGCCACCCACCGCGGCTATGACTCTGACCATCCCCGCGTCACCGGCGATGTCGGTATGGCCGGCGTCGCGATCGATTCCATCTACGACATGCGCACGCTGTTTTCAGGCATACCGCTCGACCGGATGAGTGTGTCGATGACCATGAACGGCGCGGTGCTGCCGATCCTCGCGCTGTTCGTCGCGGCCGCCGAGGAACAGGACGTGCCGCCGGAAAAACTGTCGGGCACCATTCAGAACGACATTCTGAAAGAGTTCATGGTGCGCAACACCTATATCTATCCGCCGACGCCATCGATGCGGATCATCTCGGATATTTTTGAATACACCTCGCAAAAAATGCCGAAATACAACTCGATCTCGATTTCCGGCTATCACATGCAGGAAGCCGGTGCGACGCAGGACCTCGAGCTCGCCTATACGCTCGCCGACGGCGTCGAATATTTGCGCGCGGGCCTCGCCGCGGGCCTCGATGTCGATCGCTTTGCGCCGCGGCTGTCGTTCTTCTGGGCGATCGGCATGAATTTTTTCATGGAAGTCGCCAAAATGCGCGCCGCGCGGCTGTTGTGGGCCAAGCTGTTAAAGCCTTTCAACCCGAAAGACCCGCGCTCGCTGTCGCTGCGCACGCATTGTCAGACCTCGGGCTGGTCGCTGACGGCGCAGGACGTCTTCAACAATGTGATGCGCACCACCATCGAGGCGATGGCGGCGACGCAAGGCCACACCCAGTCGCTGCACACCAACGCGCTCGACGAGGCGCTCGCGCTGCCGACCGATTTCTCCGCCCGCATCGCCCGCAACACGCAACTGTTCCTGCAGCAGGAGAGCGGCACCAACCGCATCATCGATCCCTGGGGCGGCTCGTATTATGTCGAGCGGCTGACTCGTGACCTCGCGGCAAAAGCCTGGGTCCATATCCAGGAGGTCGAAGAGCTCGGCGGCATGGCGAAGGCGATCGAGGCCGGCGTCCCAAAACTGCGGATCGAGGAAGCTTCCGCCAAGACCCAAGCCCGGATCGACGCCGGCAAGCAGGCGGTGATCGGCGTCAACAAATATAAGCCGGTCGACGAAGCGCCGATCGAGATCCTTAAGGTTGAAAATTCCACCGTGCGGCGCTTGCAGATCGACAAGCTCAAGCGGCTCAGATCCGAGCGCAGCCAGAAGGACGTCGACGCCGCGCTGGCGGCGCTGACGCGCTCGGCCTCCGACGGCAGCGGCAATCTCCTGGCGCTGGCCATTGATGCTGCGCGCGCCAAGGCCACGGTCGGCGAGATTTCGGATGCCATGGAAAAAGTATTCGGGCGGCATCGCGCCGAAATCAAATCGATCACCGGCGTCTACAAGCGGGAGGCTTCGGGCATGTCCAACCGGGTCGAAAAGCTGCAGGCGCTGATCGACGCCTTCGAGGAGGCCGAAGGGCGGCGGCCGCGGATTCTGGTGGCCAAGATCGGCCAGGACGGCCACGACCGCGGCCAGAAGGTGATTGCATCGGCCTTTGCCGATGTCGGCTTCGACGTTGATATCGGGCCGCTGTTTGCGACCGCGGAGGAAGCGGCGCGGCAGGCGGTCGAGAACGATGTACATATTCTGGGCGTGTCGTCGCTGGCGGCAGCGCATCTGACGGCCGTGCCGGAGCTGAAAGCCGCGCTGAAGAAGCAGGGTCGCGACGACATCATGATCATCGTCGGCGGCGTGGTACCGCCGCAGGACTACGATGCGCTGCATAAGGCCGGCGCCGAGGCGATTTTTCCGCCGGGCACCGTGATCGCGGATGCCGCCGAAGAGCTGATCCACAAGCTGAACGCGCGGCTTGGGCATAGCGAGGCGGCGGAATAGCTCCCGTTGCGATAACCGAGCTGCGCCGGTGTTATCAAATGATCGCTTAAGAGTCCGACTCAAAAAGCAGCCGATGAAATGGGCTCTCTATCAAAGCTCGTCATGCCCGGCCTTGTGCCGGGCATCCACGTCTTGGCTGCATCTAAGCAAGAAAGAGGTGGATGGCCGGGACGAAGCCCGGCCATGACGAAAAGTGAATCATTCTCAAGCAGTTATAAAGAGTCTAAAATATTGGCTGCTTTTACGGTCGTACTGTACTGGCCCTTGAAAGCCTTTGGAAGGAAAGGCTCGGCTCGCGAGCTCATCACCTTGGGGATGAATTCGGATTGAATGCAAATTGAATAGGATGATCCATAAATGACAGAGTTGGAAATCGTCCCTTTCCTAGATTTTAAATAAATTCTGAATATCAGAACTTTTCCTTGACGGCGGGGCCAAATCAGCATTATTGATTCGGCCATCCCGTCCCACACAGAGGGGCGGCTCGCGATCGTCACGAAACGCGGGGCGGGATGCGGTGGACGCGGGTGGCGCTAAAGACGACAGCGCTATCCTGCGGACGGCCAAGGCGTGTGGTCCTGGCTTCGCGACGCTGGAGTCAAGTCTGCGATAAGAAGCGCAGGCGACGGTGGCAAAAGAGCCGGTCACCGGGGAGAGCACGTTATAGGCGTTAAGACCATTGCGCGGGGGAATGCCGGGTGATTCCGGTGTGACCGTGGTGACTATGCTCGTGTGCTTTACTTAATTTCGCACGCGAGGCTGCGGGTGCATTGAGCGCCCGGTATTCCCTGCGCCCTCTGATTGGAGGGTTAAGGAAATTTCTGGCAAACCTCGGGCATATCGAGCCGCGAGATCGCTAGGCCGTCATTGCGAGGAGCAAAGCGACGAAGCAATCCATCCTTTCTTTGCGCGGTGAGATGGATTGCTTCGCTTGGCTCGCAATGACGGTATCTTGGAGCGACCGCCCACGCCCCCTCGCCTGCTGCGCGTCGCCGTTGTAAAGCAAGACATGACCTTGCCGAACGCGCCCCCCGACATCAAAGCCCTCGCCAAAGAGCTCCGCGCAGGCCACCGCGCGGCACTGGCGCGCGCGATCACGCTGATCGAGAGCAGGCGAAGCGACCATCAGGCGGCGGCGCGCGATCTGGTCCAGGCGCTCTTGCCGGATACCGGCAAGGCGGTGCGCGTCGGCATCACCGGCTCGCCGGGCGTCGGCAAATCCACCACCATCGACGCGCTCGGCATGTTCCTGATCGAGCACGGCCACAAGGTCGCGGTGCTCGCGGTCGACCCTTCGTCGGCGCGCACCGGCGGCTCGATCCTCGGCGACAAGACGCGGATGGCGCGGCTTTCCGCATCCGATCACGCCTATATCCGGCCCTCGCCCGCCTCCGGCACGCTCGGCGGGGTCGCGGCGAAAACCCGTGAGGCGATGCTGTTATGCGAGGCAGCCGGCTTCGACGTCGTGCTGGTCGAGACCGTCGGCATCGGCCAATCGGAGACCGCGGTCTGCGACATGACCGATTTTTTCCTGGCGCTGATGCTGCCCGGCGCCGGCGACGAATTACAAGGCATCAAGAAGGGCCTGGTCGAGCTCGCCGACATGATCGCTATCAACAAGGCCGACGGCGACAATCTCAAGCGCGCCAATCAGGCGGCCGCCGACTATCGCAGCGCGCTGCACATCCTGAACCCGCGCTCGGAGCACTGGCATCCGCCGGTGGAGACCTATTCGGCTCTGACCGGCAACGGCATCGCAAAACTCTGGCAGAAGATCCTGGATCACCGCACCGCGATGAATACTTCCGGCGATTTCGCCAAGCGGCGGCGCGAGCAGCAGGTGAAATGGATGTGGTCGATGTTGGAGCAGCGTATGCTGGCGCGGCTGCGCACCGAGCCGTCCACTCGCGGCAGGGTAAGGAAGATCGAGTCTGAAGTGGCCGACGGCCGCGTCACACCCTCGCTCGCCGCCGAACAGATCGCGGAGATGCTGAAGTGAGCGACGCGCTCCGCATCCTCATCACCGGCTTCGGCCCGTTTCCCGGCGCCCCTTACAACCCGACAGAGCCGCTGGTGGCGCGGCTATTGCGCCTGCGTCGTCCGGCGCTCGAGGATGTCGAACTCGCTGGCCACATTTTTCCGGTGACTTACAAAGCGGTCGATCGACAGTTGCCGGAGTTGCTGGCAAAACATCGTCCCGAGGGGCTCTTGATGTTCGGGCTCGCGGCGCGGACGCCTTACGTGCGGATCGAGACCCGCGCCCGCAACGCCGTCACCACGATCTGGCCCGACGCCGAACATGCGCTGGCGCGCAAGGGATCAATCGCAAGCGAGGCCAGTGCCATGATGTTCGGCCCGCACACCGCCAAATTGCTGCGCGCGGCGCTTTCCACCGGCATCGATGCACGCGCCTCGCGCAACGCCGGCAGTTATCTCTGCAACTATCTGAGCTGGCGCGCGATCGAGGCGACAGATCGTGACAGCGGCCCTCGCCTCGCCGCCTTCATCCATGTGCCGCTGCTGGCGCGCGGCGGCACCTCGGAGCGCAAGCGCAACGGCCATCGCCTCACGCTGGAAGCAGTGGTCGACGCCGGCGAAGCCATGCTGATGGAGATGGTGAGGTTGACGCGGAAGGCCTGATCTTCTCCCTTTCCCCGCTCTTTGCGGGGAGAGGGTTGGGTTGGGATGAGGTTAAGATTAACCCTACCCCCAACAATCGCCCCCTTCCGCCTCGCCTTCACCATGCTCCGCCGCAGTTTCGCGTTAGGTATGAGCCCCGCGAATGCGTACCGCTCGCAGCGAGGATTTTCGCGATCATGAACGTCAATCGCCGCCATCTCTTGGGCGTTTCCGCGGCCGGCGCCGCGGGCGCGCTTGCCGTGGCGCCCAATGCCGCGCGCGCGGCGACGCCGACCTCCTCACTCGGCCGCGACATCACGCAATATGGCGTCCGACCCAGCAGCCCCGACGACCAGACACGCGCGCTGCAGCGTGCGATCGATGAAGCGGCGCGCGCGCAAACTCCCCTCGCGCTGCCGGGCGGCGTCTATCGCACCGGAATGCTGCGCCTGGAAAGCGGCACGCAACTCATCGGCGTGCGCGGAGCAACAAAACTCGTCTTCAACGGCGATGCCTCAATGTTGTCGGGCGAAGGCGCCAGCGGCGTTGGCCTTAGCGGCATCACGCTCGACGGCAGCAGCATTGCGTTGCCGGCGCGGCGCGGCCTGATCCATTGCCTCGGTGGTCGCGACATCCGCATCATCGATTGCGAGATCACGGGCAGCGGCGGCAACGCGATCTGGCTCGAACAGATCTCCGGCGATGTCAGCGGCAACATCATCACCAGGACGGCCGCAACCGCGGTGGTGTCGTTCGACGCCCAGGGCCTGACCGTGTCGCGCAACACCATCACCGTGACCGGCGACAACGGCATCGAGATCCTGCGCACCGCCATTGGCGACGATGCCACGCTGGTCGCGGACAACCGCATCGAAGACATCAAGGCCGGCCCCGGCGGCTCCGGACAATACGGCAACGCCATCAACGTGTTTCGCGCCGGCAACGTGATCGTGCGCGGAAATCGCATCAAGAATTGCGACTATTCCGCGGTGCGCGGCAATTCGGCTTCGAACATCCAAATCACCGGCAACAGCGTCAGCGACGTCCGCGAGGTCGCGCTCTATTCGGAATTCTCCTTCGAGGGCGCCGTGATCGCCAACAATACCGTCGACGGCGCCGCGCTCGGTGTTTCGGTGTGCAATTTCAACGAGGGTGGGCGTATCGCGGTGGTCCAGGGCAATATCATCCGCAACCTGCTGGCCAAGCGCCCGATCGGCACCGCGCCCGATGACGATGCTGGTATCGGCATCTATGTCGAGGCCGATACATCCGTCACCGGCAATGTGATCGAGAACGCGCCTTCATTCGGGATCGTCGCCGGCTGGGGCAAATATCTGCGCGACGTCGTGATCTCCGGCAATGTGATCCGTAATGCCTTTGCCGGCGTCGGCGTGTCGGTGGCGGCGGGCGCCGGCACCGCGCTCGTCAACAACAACATGATCTCGGAGACGCCGCGCGGCGCCGTGGTCGGGCTCGATCGCGGCCGCGCCGTCACGACCGATCTGTCCGTTGAAGGCGCCCAACGCTTCGCGCAGGTCGCGATCGGGACCAACGCGGTGCGGCGGTAGGAAATAAAAGACCCGTCCGGGGGGACAACCGGACGGGTCAAGCCATATTGGCGCTTGGGGTGGATGGGCGCTCGCGCCGAATACAGCCGATGGGGAGGGATTTCCGCTCCCACATGTATTGGTCGCCGGGGGCGCGCCGCGCGTTCAAAACGGCGGGCAGATTTTTAACTGTTCCGGAAGGAATTTTCGGGACGAAAATTTTATTGCGCGGCCGGGCGACTCACGTCGGTCACAGTCGATTTATCCGACGCAATCGTCGCTCCCGGCAGGCTCAAGTCGCGGCTTGCCGGGATATCCTTCTGATCCGAAACGCTTTCCTTCCTCGCGGGCTCCGGAACCGCGGCGCCGGGCGCCGCCGGCGAAGCGAGCGTGGCCGCTACCGCCGCATAGGCGTCGGCTTCGCCGGCGCCGAACAAATCATCACGACCTGGTGATCCCAGGTCGCGGGCGGTCTTCATCAGCGTCGCGCGCAACTCGTCGCGCTTCAATGCTGGGTTGCGCTCCAGCATCAGCGCGGCGACGCCGCTGACATAGGCGGCTGAGAACGAGGTGCCGGACGCCATCTGGTATTTCTGGTCCGGCGCCGGCAGGAAAATGTCGACGCCCGGCGCGGCGACGGCGATATAGCCGCCGCGATTCGATGCGGCGAAGGGCCGGTCGTGTGCGTCGGTGGCGCTGACCGCAATCACGTTGGCGTTGGCGGCAGGATAAAGCGGCGGCGATTTCACGCCCGCATTGCCGGCTGCGGCGACGAGCACAATGCCCTTGGCGGCTGCCGCGGCGATGGCGCGCTCGATCAACTGGTCCTTCGGGCCGGCAAAGCTCATATTGACGATTTGGGCGCCGCGAGCGACGGCGTAATCCAATGCCTTCAGGATCACATAGGAATTGCTTTCCGCAACCCCCGATGTCGCGCCGAACGCGCAGATCGCCAAAATCCGCGCCGCCGGCGCACTTCCCATCAGCCGTGCATGCGACGCTATTGCGCCCGCAACACCCGTGCCGTGGAGGTGCGGACCTTCCTTGGATCCAAGCGCGTCGAAAGAGTCGACAATGGAGTTCGCAAGTTCCGGGTGTTTGACGTCGATGCCGGAATCGATCACGGCAACCGTGACATTGGTGCCATGGGCGAGCGTATGGGCCTGTGGCAGCCGCAGTTTCGCAAGCGCATATTGCGCCGGATCGCCCTCGATCGGCGCCGCGTTCTGGTCCTGCAACAAATAGCGAAAATTCAGCTGCACGAAACGAACGCTGGCATCGGCAGCAAGTTCGCGACGCACGGGATCCACCGAGCGGCCGTCGGTGATGCGGAACAGGCCGAAAATCGCGCCGAGAAGCGGAGAATTCCGGGATCCGATCCGCGCCAGCCCGTGGCGCCGCGCCAGTTCATCGGCCTGCGCGTCCGTCAGCGCGCCATCGATTTCCGCTACCAGTTGGTTGGTAATCGTGGGCGCATTGAGCACGCTCTGCACGGAGTTGCGGCGCGGGCCAGCATTCTTTCCTTTGCTTGCCTTGCCCGACGATCCACTAGAGCCTCCGGTGCCGCCATCAGCCGAGGAACCGGTCTTGTTCAGGCATTCGCCGTCGCTGTCGCGGTAGGCGTAGCTGCAGGTCTGATATGTCAGAGGTTCGGTGTTGTTCGACCGACGCCCGTGACCGCCCCTGCGACGTTCGGGTTGATCCGCGGCGTCATCGCCGGGGTGATGGTCGGAACCCGTGGCTGGATGTTGAGGTTGGGGCGCGCAAAATTTTGCGCATGAACCGCCGGACCACTGAGCGACGCGAAGATCGATGCCGCGGCCAACCCCAATGCCGCTCGCCGAGCCTTCATATGCCAAGCTTTCATATGCGAAGCCTTCATACGCGAAGCCTTCACATGCGAAGCCGTCCGCCAGCTCGCATCATCGTCGACCATGGAACCTCGGGTTCATGCGTCAGCGGATTCAACAAGCCTGCAGCGCTCCATGGCTCAGGGTGTCGGCACAGCGAGGCTGACAATCTTCTCGTTTTGCAGCCTGCTCAAGAGGCTCGCCGTCTCGTCCTTCGTCATCGCGCTGTTGCCGAATTGCAGCCGGAACAGGCCGCCCTTCGCGCCGTCGATGATCGAGGCGTGGTAGTTGTCAAGCAGTGCAGCGATGTCGGCGACGCGTGCATCCGGTGCGAAACGCACCAACGCGCGCGGCGGCGATGCCGGTCCCAAGGGTCCCAGGGCGCGCGTGGCCGGCTCGTTCGTGCTCAGCGACGCAGTCTGGTAGGAGGCAGGCTGGTTCTTCAACAGCACCGCGCCGATCACGCCGGCCTGCAACAGCAGCACCAGCGCGCCGAGGCTCGCCGACCACGCCAGCGTCCGCGGCGAAAGGCTCGCGAAAAACCTTGACACGCGCGAAGCCAGATTGCGCGAAGCGGAAGGCTTGCGGACCGGCTCCGCATCGATTGCGACGAACAGCTTCTGCATGGCGCGTACGGACGGTGCACCCAGGCTTTCGTTGAGATGAATGGTCTCGGCGTATTCTTCCCGGATGACGGCATATTGCCTGGCAAGCTCCGGATCGCGGGCGAGTGCATCCTCGACACGGCGGGCGTCGCGTGCATTCAGCGTGCCGGCTGCATACCACGGCAGCAGCATTTCCATGTCACTGGGCTCTTGCTCCAGCATTTTCTTGCTCAATGCCATCATGGCCAGCCTCGCTCAACGCCGGCTGCCGTCAGCAGTTCGGCTAATTTCTTGCGCGCATAAAACAGGCGCGTCTTGACAGTGTTCTCCGGAATCCCGACGATTTCGGCCACCTCTTCCACGGATTTCTCGTGGTAGTAGACAAGATCGACAATTTCCTGATGTTCCGGCGAAAGCGCCGTCAGGCACTTGCGCAACGCTGCACTGGTATCCTTCTTCGTCACCGTCACTTCCGGATCGTCGGACGTATCCTCGATCGCGTTGGCGGCCTCGTCTTTTAGTTCAACGTCCTTCCTGCGCCGCAAAGCGGACAGGGCCTTGAATCGCGTGATCGCCAACAGCCAGGTGGAAACGGCGGATCGGCCTTCAAACTTGCCGGCCTGACGCCACACATCGAGGAAAACCTCGCTGATAAGGTCTTCCGCAACCTGTTGTTCGCGAACGAGCCGGAGCCCGAAACGAAACACCCTGACATGGTGCCGTCCGTACAGCACCTGCATGGCAAGCCGGTCGCCTTGAGCGATCCGAGCGATCAGGACTTCGTCCGTAGCCGCTTGTGCCGCACTCAATGGCCGTCTCGTAGGGTTGGTCGGATTGGGTTGGCCGCTGGTTCGACGGCAAAGGCAAGATTCTTCAGGCTACCGTAGTAATCCCGGGACATCTGTGACCTACCGCACAATTGGCGGCTTTCTTGCTGCCGCGCACGGCCACGCAGGAAGTCCGTCCCAAAACTCGGTATCATAATACAGAGGTGCGCGCCCATCCCCAGCACCTTAGCAAGGCAGGAACGACGAGGCAGTATTTGTACTGCTCTCCGCTTGGCCAGCCGAATCCGTTCTCGGCCAATTTCCGTTGCCAAACAAGGGCACATCCGACTTTGGCAGGCGCTGAATGGGCAGCAAAAGATACCAAACCTAAAGGCTTTCCCACTTAGATTTGGCACCGAATTCCATCACTGGCGACATTATGGGCACTGCCGCGTCCTCATTTCTGAATCCGATCGCGGCCGAACGCGTGGACCTGAGTTCCACGCTGCCCCCGAAGACACTGGCGCGTCGCGCCAAGCAACGCCGCCAGATCCAGGGAATGATCGCGGTGAGCTACCTCGTCGATGCGCTCGTGCTTTTCATCTACGCCCGCGCCGGCACGATACCGCTGTCGGTCGGCCCGGCCTATGCCGCCGCCGGTCTGAGCTCCGTGCTCCTCTATACCATGCTGTCCGAGCTGGGCTTCAACGATCGCTTCAAGGATCACTACATGGTCGCGCCGCAGTCGACCGTGAGCATGGCGATCATGATCGCCTTTGCCTATGTCGTGCCGGAGGCCGGCGTGATGTTCCTGTGCACGCTATTTACGGTGTTCGCCTTCAGCTCACTACGCTCGACGCCGCGTCAAACCGCGACGATCTGGATCGCGATGTCACTGGGCCTGGCCGGGCTGTTCCTGGCGACCGACAAGCCGATGTCGATGCCGCACGGCAATTACCTCGAGCGCATGGCCACGATGCTGGTATTCATCCTGACCATCGGGCGCTGCATGTTCATCGGGATATTCTCAAGCGCGCTGAAACAGTCGCTCTACCAGAGCGGCCTCAAGCTGAAGGAAGCCTATAAGCGCATCGAAGAACTCGCCGAGCTCGACGAACTCACCGGTTCGTTCAACCGCCGAAGCATCATGCGCATGCTGAGCGAAGAGATCGATCGCGCCCGGCGCAACGGCGCGCCCTGCTCGATCGGCCTGATCGATCTCGACTGGTTCAAGCGCATCAACGATGCCTTTGGCCATCCGATCGGCGATGAAGTGCTTAGAACATTCGCCATCACGGTTTTCGCAAACATCCGACCGGTCGACAGGTTTGGCCGTTACGGCGGCGAGGAATTCCTTTTGGTGCTGCCCGATGCGTCGCAAGACGGCGCCTGCCGCATGCTCGACCGGCTGCGCGCGATCATCGCCGACCTCGACTGGAGCGCATTCGCGCCGAGCATGCGGGTGACGATCTCCGCAGGCGTGGCGACGCTCCGCCCCGATGAGAGCCCCGACACGTTCCTCGCGCGCGCCGACAGTGCGCTGTACGCCGCCAAGGCAAGAGGACGTGACCGCATTGCCTATGCCTGAAACTACGTCGCCTTCATTTCCAGAGGTGGAGAAACCGCCGGTCCACCTGTCCGAACGCTCCAGGATAGAATCATGAGTTCGAAATCCGTCGCACCTTCCGAGAACCTGCTCGACGAGCTGCAGTCCGCGCTCGCGCATGGAACTGTCGCGCGGCGGGTCGAAACCCTGCGCCGGGTGACCGATCTTTTCATCAACGGCGCGGTGGAATTTTCGAACGAGCAGATCGCGCTGTTCGACGATGTGTTCCAATGCCTGATCCTGCATATCGAGACGTCGGCCAAGGCGCTGCTCGCCAACCGCCTGGCGCCGATCGACGCCGCGCCTCCGCTCACCATCCGCACGCTGGCGTTCGACGACGTGATCGAAGTCGCAGGTCCGGTGCTGTCCAGATCCGAGCGGCTCGACGACGAAGCGCTGATCGAAACCGCACGCAACAAGAGCCAGGCTCATCTGATGGCGATCTCGACGCGCAGGGTGCTGAGCGGCGCGGTGACCGACGTATTGGTGCTGCGGGGCAATGACGAAGTGATCCACAGCACGGTCAACAATCCCGGCGCCGAGTTCACCGAGCGCGGCTTCGACCGGCTGGTCCATCGCGCCGAGGGCGACGACAATCTTGCAACCTGCCTCGGCCTGCGGCCGACGATCCCACGCCATCTCTATCTGAAGCTGATCGCGAAAGCCTCGACGGCGGTCCGCGCGCGGCTGGAAGCGGCCAATCCGCAGCGGGCCGGTGACGTGCCGAACGCGGTCAGGGAGGCCACGCAGCTCGCGCGGGCCGCACCCTTGGCGATCAACGAGCAAACCGTGATCGCCCACGCCCTCGTCAAGTCGCTGTTCGAGGACGGCCGGCTTGACGAAAACCAGCTGACGTCGTTTGCCGAGAGCGGCAAATTCGACGAAACCAATGCCTCGATCGCCGCGCTCGCCAACGTGTCGGTGTCGATCGTTGAAAGCATGATGGTGGAAACCCGCACCGAGGGGGTGATGATCCTGGCTAAGGTCGCCGGGATTTCGTGGTCGAGCGTGAAGGCGATCATCAACATGCGAGACGAGCTGTCGGGTGGAGAGCCGACCGACCTTGCGGCCTGCAAGGACACCTATGAGCGGCTGCGACCGTCGACCGCGCAGCAGGTGCTGCGCTTCCACCGCATGCAGCAGGCCGCGGCGCCTGCAGCTTGATGCTGGTTTCGTCGATCGTCGCGACCGCGCAAAACTAGAACCTCAGCACCTTCGATCCCGCCAGCGCGCCGACCGCCGTGACCAGCGCGGTCGCGATCGTGTACCAGGTCGCCACGAATAATGGTGAATCGTCGGTGCAGTGCGAGGCGTAGACCGTCGCAGCGAGCCCGGCGGACAGCAATCCGGCGATGGCGCCGGCGAGCGTAGGCCTGGTCGGCGCGCCATGCCGCAAGCCGACCAACGCCGACGCCAACAGCGGCAGCGACATCGCCGGAATTGCGGTCATGCACACGCGCGAATTTTGGCCGACCAGACGCGTCATCATCGGCAGCCGCTGCGGCATCATCATTTCACCGGATATGCCGGCGACCAGAAGCCCGGCCGGAATCATGAACAGCCAGCCCCAGCCGCGCATCGAGGCCTCGGGGCGCGACAAATGCAGGCTGACCAGAATGGCCGACGTCGCGAGCGCCAGCGTCACCGCAAACTTCAGATCGAAGAACGGATTGCGCATCGCGGTCATGACATCGGGCCTGACACCCAACTCGGTGAAGAACATCAGAAGCGAGACGGGCGCCGCGGCGAGCAATGCCAGCGCCAGCACGAAGCCGACCGGCCGGGCGCGCGCGTTATCGGCAGCGAGGGTACGAATGAGTTGATCGGTATCCATTCTCATTGTTCTCGCTCATTGTTCCCGTAGTCTGGCAGTGAGGCTTGCAAGCCCCCGATGCAGCGCGACCCGCACCGCACCCTCGCTCATCGAATACTTCGCAGCCGTGTCCTTGATCGATGCGCTCTCGACCGCGATCGATTGCAAGACCTCGCGCTGACGCGCCGGCAGGGATTCGAGCTGGGCTGCGACCTCGCTCGCCGACGCCGTTTCAGCGGCGGGCTCGCCCGGAAGGATCTCGGCGAAATCGTCGATGTTGACGAACACCCGCCTGCCCCGCCGGCGCAGTGCATCGATCAATTTGTTGCGCGCGATCGCAAACAGCCAGGGCGCGAACGGAGCGCTCGCGTCCCATGTATGCCGCTTCAGATGCACCGCCAACAAAATCTCCTGCACAATATCCTCGGATTGATCGACCGGTTGCCCTGCCCGCGCCAAGCCGCGACGCGCCGCGGCCCGCAAAACCGGAGCAACGGCCTTGAGCAGGCGGTGATACGCTGCACTGTCGCCAGAGATGGCCGACCGCATCAGGCCGGTCCATTCGTCTTCACGCTCGCGCACGCACGCTCCCGGATTACAATTCGGTCGATCTTTCAATTTGTTACGTCTGAGGGCTACGATCACGAAGCCGTGATTCAATCTCTCCGGACGTGGCGCAGGTGGTGTCTGCCCTTGGCCCCAACAGGCTCATAACACCGATCGCTTCGGCTGGCACCGGCGCCGTTGATTCCAAAACGATTTCACCGACGTAAAGCTGGGCGAATGCGTCCGAACCAGGAGGCGATCGCCCAGCTTTCGCCCGCGGTAACCTGAAGTTTCCCTTTTTTTGCCCCGCTGTGGACACGCCCCGGGGTCTCTTTTCGCGGTCGGGGACTGGCAACACTGGAGAGATTGCCACATGAAAATCAACGCCAGCGGGCGGGCGGCATTGATCCTGGCAACAGGGTTGTTCGCGTGTTTCGCCGCGCCGTCGCTTGCAGCGGCAGGCACGGACGGCTTGAAATCGGTCAGGCACTATCGGCACTACGTGCACCACAGGTCCGCCGTGGAGGCGGTAAAATCCTCCGACAGCAAAAAAGAGGCAGCAACTGATACCGCCGAGAATGCCGGGGTCAACTCTGCCACCCTTCCCCCCTCGGTCGCCAACGCCAATGCGCAACTGGCCGCCAATACACTGGCTGACAGCGCGAGAGCTATGACCGCGCGTGCCAACGACATCATGCAGGCAGCCGCCGACAGCCGGCCAGCCACCGAGAGCCAGATGGTGGCCCCCGATCAGCTCAACGATGTCGATCGCGCGTTGCGCGAGGATCGGCCGCCTCAGCAAACCACGCTCGCGATGTCCTCGGCCGACGCGGCGGCCGCGGCCGCCACGCCGGTGATGGCGAGCAGCGAAAGCTCTAGCTGGGACCAGAGCTCGCTGATCGGCGAGATATGCATCGCCTCCGGCGCCCTGCTGACACTGGCCTCGGCCGCGCGCCTGTTCATGGCTTAAGCCGCAACAGCCCTGTTCGTCATTGCGAGCTAACGAGTCGCGCGAACGCGCGCCCCCGACGAGCGCAATAGCGCTCGCGCAGCGATGACAGGCTCCGCGAAGCAATCCAGCGGCCGCAAGCGCAGACTGGATTGCTTCCACCTACGCACAAGGGCGCTTCGGCGGACTCCAAGCCCGCCATAGCTCGCATGGCGAGCGACGGCGGGTCGTCGCTTGCGCTCCTCGCAATGACGGGACGAAGTATCATCCTAATCTCCACTTGAAGCCCATCCCGCCAGCGGGCACATTGCGCGCAAAGTGCGGGGTTAAGCATGCGTACGTTCGAAAACATCATTGTCGAAACCAAGGGCACGGTCGGCGTCATCACGCTCAACCGCCCGAAAATGCTCAACGCGCTTGCCTTCGGCGTATTTCGCGAGATCGCAGCCGCCGTCGACGATCTCGAAGCCGACGACAACATCGGATGCATTCTCCTGACCGGCAGCGAAAAGGCATTTGCCGCCGGCGCCGACATCAAGGAAATGCAGCCGAAGACCTTCATCGACATATTTTCCAGCGACTTTACGGCTGCCGGCGGCGACCGCGTCGCCAAATGCCGCAAGCCAACCATCGCCGCGGTCGCGGGCTATGCGCTCGGCGGCGGCTGCGAGCTTGCGATGATGTGCGACATCATCATCGCCGCCGACACCGCGAAATTCGGCCAGCCCGAAATCACGCTCGGGACCATTCCCGGCATCGGCGGCACGCAGCGGCTGACGCGCGCGGTCGGCAAGTCCAAGGCGATGGATTTGTGCCTGACGGGACGCATGATGGATGCAGCTGAGGCCGAGCGCTCAGGCCTCGTCAGCCGGGTCGTGCCGGCCGACCAACTGATGGAAGAGGCGCTGGCGGCGGCTGAAAAAATCGCCTCGATGTCGCGCCCGGCCGCGACCATGGCCAAGGAAGCGATCAACCGCGCATTCGAGACGCCGCTGTCCGACGGGCTGAACGTCGAGCGCAATTTGTTTCACTCGACCTTTGCGCTGGAAGACCGTTCCGAAGGCATGGCGGCGTTCATCGAAAAGCGGAAGCCGGTTAACAAGAACCGCTAGCTCTCGTCATCGCAGCCTGCTCCCCGCCAGCGTCGCGCTGACCAGCGCACGGTAGGCGCGTTCGGCAAACGTCGCGGGGCGGTCGAGGCCGAGCCGCGCCAAACATGCTTGGTCGGCAGCATCGGGTGTTCGCCTCAATCCCCGCCACAGCAATCCCAAAAGCCGCAGCGGCGTGCGCTGCGCGTCCTGCAAGATGTCCAGGGCCGGAATCAGGCGCTGTTCGACATCGGTAAAATCGCTGCCGAACGGAAACGACGGCAACAGACCCGCTTCCCGCGCGGGCTTTAGCGCATCAGTAATCCGCTCCGGCAGGTTCTCGCGATGCGCCGCTGGAATTTCATAGCTCTTCGGCAGCTTGCCGGCATCTTTGGCGGCGCGCGCCAACTCGCCCTGAAAGCGCGAGTCGGCGACGGCAAGCATGGCCGCGATGACGTCGGCGTCCGATTGTCCCCTCACGTCGGCGATACCGTATTCGGTGACGAAGACGTCGCGCAGGTGCCGTGGAATAGTCTCGTGGCCATAGTTCCAGCGGATGTTCGATTGCGCCCCGGCGCCTGCCTGTCGAGTCGCTTCCAGTGCAAGTATGGAGCGTGCACCCTTGAGCGCAAACGCCTGCGCCACGAAATTGTACTGGCCGCCGACGCCACTGACGACCTGGCCATTTTCGAGGCCGTCGGAAATTGCCGCCCCCATCAAGGTCGCCATCATCGCATTGTTGACGAAGCGCGCGTCGACGCGGGCTCTGCGCTTGTTGTCCTCCTCGCCATAGATTTCATTGGTGAACGACACCGGCATCATCTGGATCCGCCCGATCTGATCCGGCGTCATCTCGCGCAACGCGCGATAGAACGATTTCGGCCCGAGAAAGAATGCGCCGTGCAGTACGGTGCCGTCGACTTCACGCTTGAGGATGCCCGCCTCGATCAGGCCCAAGAACGCCTCGAACAGCATTTCGCTGACGCCATAGAGACCTTTTTCGAAGGACCCGGTTTCCAGCGCCGAGTATGGCCCCGTTGCAGGCGAAAGCCGCTTCATGATCGCGTGAAACTGTGCGTTGTCCTTGTGACGTATGACGAGGCCTTGCGCCAGCGCGTCGCCCACCTGCCCGATGCCGATCTGCAAGCTCCCGCCGTCGCGTACCAGGCTGGCGGCGTGCAGCCCGATGGCGTATTTGGCGTCGCCGATCGGCTCGGCGGGCGGCGCAAACAGGGAAAATTCCGTCGCCGGGCTGTCGAGCACCGCGGAAAATTCGTCCGCCGGCAAATCGCCTGCCCCCGGCATGAACGGCAGCTCGGAATTGACCTGGCCGACCAGCTTGAACGATGCGGACCCTTCCGCGCGGGCCCGCAGGATATCGAGTGTCGTATCGGTGTTGCAGCTCAGGCTATAGCGCGTGACGCCGTCGACGACGCGCTTCGCGACCAACTGGGCGACGACGTTGAGCCCGCGCGTCAGCAGGTATGACGCGGCGTGGGTGTAGTTTGCCGAAATATAATGTTGCTGCGCATAGGGCATGTGCAGCCATTTCCCAGCAAGAAAGAAGAACTCGATCACGCGAATGTTGGGTGGCAACGCGCCCTTGTGCAGCGCGTCGGCATAGGCGAGATCGGGATAGCCGCCGAACAAACGGTCGATCACGGGTTCGATGAAGCGGCGCTCGAGCAGGTTCTTCGGTTTCGGTTTTTCCAGCGTCAGTGCCGAAAAAAAGGTCAGCTTGATCGAGCGGTCGGCGACCGCGCGCGCATAGAGCGCGTTGATGACGTGGTTGGCCTTGCCGAGCCCGAGCGGCAGGCCGACCACCAGATTAGTTCCGACATCGCGGATGATATCCTCGGCAACGTCATCGGGGTCGGAGAACAGTTTCGGCATGAAAATTCCGTCTGGAGCGACGCGACCGCAAGGCGCAAGGACTAAGTCAAGGGTTGAATTCAAGGGATTCGAGGAATCGGGTGCCCCGCTTCAATTTATTATACTTCCGCTCGTGTTAGCGGAATTTTGTCGAGCACGCGAATTTCGGTCTCGCAATATTTCCTGAAGCGCGACGATGTTGGCCGAGCCCGCCCCCCTGCGCCAGATCAGGACGGTGTGCGCGTGGCTCGCTGCCCCTGCCGGGCGATGCACGCTCACGCGCTTGCGCTCCGGGAAAGTCGTCAGCACGCTCTTTGGAATCAGGGATATTCCCATGCCCGCGACGACGCATCCGAGCGTGGCATGATACGACGACAACTCTACGACGCGCTCGGGCATTTCGCTGCGGCTTGCGTACCAGTCTTCGAGACGTTTTCGATGCGGGCATCCGTGTTCGAACACGATGATGGTTCGCGGCAATTTGCCCTTTTTGCCGATTGGCGGATGATTGGCCGGGGCAACGATCACGAGTTCTTCGTCAAAGGCGAACATCTTCTCGAACGGCGTATCCGCGATCGGCTCTGCGACCAGGGCCGCATCGAGATCACCCGCCAGAATGGCGCTCCCGAGAACCTGCGGATTGCCGGTAGACAGCTCCAGCACTACGCGGGGATGCCGTCGGTGGTATTCGGTGAGCAGGCCCGGCAATCTGACGGCCGCCGTGCCCTCCATCGAGCCCAGCCGGAACGTCCCGCGCGGCCTCGCGTCATGGACAGCGCCACGCGCTTCATCGGCCAGCGCGAGAAGCCGGTCGGCGTAGCCTAGCAATACTTGACCGGCAGGGGCCAGGTGAAGCCGTTTGCCCTCACGGATGAAGAGCCCAACCGAGAGATCTTCCTCGAGCTGCCGGATGCGCGTGGTGACGTTGGACTGGACGCGATGCAGCCGTTCGGCGGCGCGCGTCACACCGCCCTCGCGAACCACGGTGCTGAAGATCAGCAGATCGGATAGGTCCATTCATCTCTCCAGAGGATCATTAATATCATAATTATTCATTTTATTTGATTATCGCCGCCGGGTAAAGACCATCTGCGATTTCATCATCATCGATGGCGTGGCCGATTGAGGCGACGCCGTCGCCGGCATCGGAGGCAATGCCATGATCGTCACGGTGTTTCGCAAACGGATGAACCCGCCCAGGGTGAATATGATTCGATAGCGGTGCGGATGAACGAACTGGTGCGGACCATCCCGGGTTATGTCTCGCACAAGGGATTCGTCGCGGCGGACGGAGAGCAGGTTACGATCGTCGAATTCGAATCCAAGCAAGCGCTGGACCAATGGCGCATTCACACCGAGCATCGCTTGGCGAAGCGACGTGCGATCGAGACGCTCTTCCGCGAATACAAATTCCAGATCTGCAACGTCCTGCGGGAACGCGCGTGGACCGCGCGAGCGAAGCCCGGCGCTCGGGAATGACCGCCCTGCGCGGATTTTTGGACCCCGAATTGCCTTGGTGGCAAAACGACGCCGCGGCCTGCCAAGAGCGATCGCACGCGAACTTGGCTCAACCGATGGATTTCAGTGTTGCGCGCTCCGGCGCCGCGTAACAGCCGGCGCCTCCGAATCGAACTGTGGCTGCAGCTATGCGTTGTTTCGCCTCGCCATCCGTCTGTGACGAACCGGCAACAGCGACGGATTGAATTCATTGGGTTTCTGCCTTTGGCGGTTTGCCTGTGGCCGTGGCGCCCTCTAAACAGGTAAAAATGTCAAGGCCGTCGGCGCACGGCTGGGGTTTGGCTTCGAAATGACATGATCGGGCGTGCCGCTAGCGTTGGCGAGGTGAAGGGGCACGTGCTTCGATTGGGCATTTGCCTCGGCGTCGCGACATGCGTCGCATTTGCAACCGGATCAGCTTCGGCCGAGAGCCTTCCGGAAGCTCTCGCCAAGGCCTATCAATCCAATCCCGAGCTCAATGCCGAGCGGGCGCGCCAGCGCGCCACCGACGAGAACGTGCCACAGGCGCTCGCCGGCTACCGGCCGCAGATCATTGCCAGCCTCAGCACTGGATTGCAGGCGGTCCGCAACCTCTTGCCCAATAACACGGTGCAATCGGCGACCCTAAAACCCTGGCAAATCGGGGTGACGGTGACGCAGACGCTGTTCAATGGCTTCAAGACCGCGAACAGCGTGCGGGTGGCGGAACTGCAGGTGCAATCGGGCCGCGAGGCGCTCCGCAATGTCGGGCAAGGCGTGCTGCTCGATGCCGTCACCGCCTACACCAACGTGCTGGCCAACCAGTCGCTAGTCGAAGCCCAGCGCTCCAATGTCGAATTCCTCAGGGAAACGCTGCGTATCACCCAACGGCGACTGCAGAACGGCGATGTCACCGAGACCGACACCGCGCAAGCCGAGGCGCGGCTCAGCCGCGGCCTTTCGGACCTCAACGCCGCCGAGGTCAACCTCGCCATCAGCCAGGCGACCTACACCCAGGTGATCGGCAACCCGCCCGCGCAGCTCAGGCCGGCCCAAACCGTCGATCGCTTCGTGCCGCCCACCCGGGATGACGCGATCTCGATGGCGTTCAAGGAGCATCCTGCAGTGGTGGCGGCGGGTTTCGACGTCGACGTCGCCTCGACCTCCATCCGCGTCGCCGAAAGCAGCCTGATGCCGAGCGTTACCGTGCAAGGGAGCGCGAGCCGCAGCAGGGATACCGACTCAACGCTTACCACCACCGCCACCGACCAGGCCTCGATCATCGGTCAGATCAACCAGCCGATCTACGACGGCGGCACGGCAGCATCGCAGACCCGGCAGGCCAAGGAAGTGGCCGCGCAAAGCCGGATGGTGCTCGATCAGGTCCGCAACCAGGCGCGCACCGCGGCGATCGGCGCGTGGGTCGCCAATGAAGGCGCTAAGATCGCCGTCGGTGCGTCAGAGTCCGAAGTCCGCGCTGCGACGATTGCATTGGAGGGCGTCCGCAAGGAGGCGCTGGGCGGCCAGCGTACCACGGTCGATGTGCTGAACTCGCAGCAGGATCTGATCTCGGCGAAAGCGCGGCTGATCGGCGCCCAACGCGATCGCGTGATCGCCTCCTACACGCTGCTCAGCGCAGTCGGCAGGCTCGACGTCAAGACGCTCGCGCTCAATACGCCGGACTATCTGCCCGAAGTGCACTATCATCAGGTGCGTGACGCCTGGCACGGCCTGCGCACGCCGTCGGGGCAATGAGACTTCACTTCGATCTGGTGGTGTTCCTGTCGACATCAACGGAGCTTCGCCTGCAACGTCTGCGCGTCCGCGAAGCCAGGCACTTTGGCGCCGCCGCGGTCGCTCCCGGCGGCTGGTGGCACCGGAAGAATTCGTCCAATGGGCGCCACACTATGATGTCGGGGATCGCGAAGGCCGCAGTCTGGCAAAGCATCAGGCGTGGCTGGCCGCGGTCGAGCGGGTGAAAACCCGAAACTGGCATGTCCGGCTGTTCACCAGTCTTTCGATGATCTCCGCGATCAAGGACCTGGTCGCGACTTCGCCGGTGCCCGTGGTGTTCGACCATTTCGGCGGCGCGCAGGCGGAGCTCGGCGTGGAGCAGCTGGGTTTTGCCGACCTGCTCGAGCTGGTGAAATCGGGCAAGGCGTATGCCAAGATCTCGGGCGCTTATCGGGCGTCAAGACTTGCGCCCGATTACTCCGACGCCGCACCGCTGGCGCGGGCGCTGATTGCCGCCAATGCCGACCGCATCATGGGGCACCGACTGGCCGCATCCGGATTCGGTCACGCCGCCCGAGCGAAAGAACAGCGACGTAACGCCGCTGCTCCAGATCGACGACGGCCGTCTGCTCAACCAGTTGCCTGTGTGGGCGCCGGATTCGGCGACCCGCAAGAAGATTCTGGTCGACAATCCGGCCAGACTCTACGGCTTTTGAGAGTGCGCCGCCGGGGTCGCCTGCTTGATCTTCCGCAGCGTTTCCTCGGGATAGCTGTGCAGCCAGTCGGCCGCCTTGCGCAAACCCCCGAACGGAAACAGCTGGAATCCCGCGATATCGGCGGTCGCAGCGTTTGGCGCCGCCTGCAGGCCGCGCACCACGGCGTCGGGCCCGGTATCGGTCAAGAGCCGGCCGTAACGGCTGATCTGGCTGCGCAGCGACCGCATCGAATTGCCGATCCCGCAGCGGAGCGCAAATTTCATCAGCGTGGCGGGGGTCGCAGGACCGGCAAGCCCGACGATCACCGGCAAGCCTATGCCGCGCGCGGCGAGTTCGCCGAGCCATTTGAGGATCGGCGCGCTTTCGAAACAGAACTGCGTCAGAACATCGACGCGGATGTTGGCCTGGCGGCCCCAGTCCTGCCAGGCCTCGAGCGCCTTGAAGGTCGCGGCCGCGCTCAGATAGGGATGGCCTTCGGGGTGGCCGGCGACGCTTAGGCGCGCGATGCCATGCGCCTCGATCAATCCGCTCGCCACCACATCGTGGCTCGATTTGAACGGCCCCTTGGCGCCGACCACGTCGCCTGCGATCAGGATGACGCGCGTGACGCCGGCCTCCCCGCGCGCGCGGCCCAAGAAATCGTCGAGCGCCTCGCGTGAGGCGATCTCGCGTGCGGCGATATGGGGCACCGGATTGAAGCCGGCGCGGCGCAGCGCGGCAGCGGTCTCGATATTGTGGCGATAATTGTCGCCCGGCAGGAAAGTGATGGTGACATCGGTGCCGGCTTCGAAATGATCCCGCAATTCCTGCAGTTGATGGCCGCGCGAGGAGATCTCGACCGACGCGGATGCCAGCAACGCTGCGAGATGGCCGGATGAAGCAGGATCGGGCACGGTCACGGGCTTCTCCTTCGAAGAATCAGGCCGGCGCACGGCGGCGCGAAATCACATAGGTCTCGTCGTTGAACCACAGGCCGCCATGCTTCTTCAGCACCCGGTCGGTCGCTTCCAGATAACGGCCGTCGCGGACGACTTCCGACAGCCTGACGTCCTCGATCTGCGCCACATAGATCGCGGCGTTCCAGGCGGCGAACAGCGTCGAGGTGCCGATCGGACCCGAGACCTCGTCCGGCAGCGTGTGCATGTGATAGCGGAAGATCGAGCGGGCATCGGATGAGGCGTTGAAATTGTAGTGCCGCGCGGCTGCGCCAAGCTCGTGCTTGACCTGACGCAGGATCGCGTAACGATCGGTCTTGAAGGGATCATCGCCCCGCCAGACCTGGTCGATGATCTCGATGCCGGGATCGTGGCCGTGCGAATGGATGCCGATCAGCCGGCCGCCGGGCCGCAGCGCCCGCACCAGCGGCGTCACCACCTTTGACGCCTTGAATTCGACGCTGGCGCGCGCCCGATAGGGCTGCGATGCTAGCACTAGATCGTAATCGGCCATCACCCGTCCGGGCCGCGGCATGATCGGATCGAGCAGGAAGGAGTGATCCTCGCGCCGCAACGTCAGGACGATGGGGCGCGTATAGAGCGGGTTGCCCGTGGTCGGGCTGATCCCGGCCCGCCAGTTCTCGGTCAAAAACCCTTCGAGCTCGCCGATCTGCTCGGCAAAGCCATGCGCGGTATTGCCGGTGAGCGCCACGTCCTTCCAGATCAGGCCCTGAGCCGCCCGAGCCGAGCGCGGCGTCAGCCATGGCGCCTCGGCATAATAGAGGTTGGTGACGACAAGCACGGTCGCCGGATGTTCGAATAGCCGGTCCGCCATCTTTTCCAGCATCATGCGCACGTCTTCGAAAGAGATCTCCTTGGCGACGACGTAAAGCGGCATGGTGGGAAACCGCGCGTGCAGCGCGCGCATCACCCGCGACAGCACGGTGCCGTCGCCCACCCCGGCGTCGAACAGCCGCAGCGCGGGCGGCGCGGGTTGCAGATTGCCAAGCTCGAGCGAAACGCGGTTGGCGATCTCGGTCTTCTCGCTGCAGGTCGAGACGAACAGCAGATATTTTTGCCTGTTATCGAAGAACCTGAAACCGGGCGGCGCGATATCGGTGACGGCGGCCGCGCCATTGACCGCCTTGGCTGTGAAGGGCTTGCCTTGCGGCGACGGCTGAGCGGCGCGATGCTCGGACAGATAGGCGCGGACCTTGTCGAGCGTGCCGGTCGTGATCCTGGCGCCATCGCGCAGCCGCGACACCAGCTTGCCATCGTTGACGACGAGGCGTCCGAAGGTAGATTCGGCGGTCCGCGTCGCGCGGCAAAAATCCCGGATCTCGCCGAGAATCTGGTCGGAGGTTCCGGCGGCGCCGCCGCTTTGGCGTTCCTCGATCCGCATGGTCTCTCTCCCCCGCGGTTTTCATCCCGTGTCTTCAAATCAAGGGACAACCGCTACCAGGCGTCAACCACAAACCGAGTGGGCAGGATTTATGGGCATATGCCCACAAAATCCCTGGTCCGGCCAAGCCGAAGTCAGCGCGCCCGGCGCGAGAAGAATGAGATCAGGACCGGCAGGGTCACCAAAATGACGAGCGGCGCCAGCATCATCCCGGTGACAACGACGACCGCGAGCGGCTTCTGTACCTGCGAGCCGATGCCGGTCGACAGCGCCGCCGGCAGCAGCCCGACGCCCGCGACCACGCAGGTCATCAAGACCGGCCGCAGCTGCAATTCGCCCGTGCGGATCACGGCGCTGACCCGGTCAAGGCCTTCGTCGATCAGTTGATTGAACTGCGACAGGATGATGATGCCGTCCATCACGGCGATGCCGAACAGCGCGATGAACCCGATCGCGGCCGACACGCTGAACGGGATGCCTGAAATCACAAGCCCCAGCATGCCGCCGAAGATCGCCATCGGGATCACGCTCATGGCAAGCAGGGTGTCGACCATCGAGCCGAAGTTGAACCACAACAGCATCGCGATCAGCGTGAGCGAGATCGGCACCACGATCGACAGCCGCTTGATGGCGTCCTGCAGATTGCCGTACTCGCCGACCCATTCGATCCGCGATCCCGGCGGGAGCTGGACTTGGGCCGCGATCTTGTCCTGGGCTTCGCGGATCGCGCCGCCGAGGTCGCGCTCGCGCACCGAGAACTTGATCGGCAGATAGCGCTCCTGCTGTTCGCGGTAGATATAGGCCGCGCCCGACACCAGGTTGATCGAGGCCACTTCGCTCAAGGGTATCTGCGCGATGGTGCCGTTCGGGCCGGCAGCACCGATCCGCAGGTTCTGGATCGCTTCGGCGCTCTTGCGGTATTCCGGCGCAAGGCGAACGATGATCGGGAAGTGGCGGTCGCTGCCGGGCTCATAGAGGTCGCCGGCGGTGTCGCCGCCGATCGCGACCTTGATGGTGGCGTTGATGTCGCCAGGCGCGAGCCCGTAACGGGCGGCCTTGGCGCGGTCGATATCGATCTGGATGGTGGGCTGGCCGAGCGAGGTGAACACCGCAAGATCGGTGATGCCCTGTACGGTCGCTAGCACCGACTTGATCTTGTTGGCGGTATCGCTGAGCGCCTGCAGATCGTTACCGTACAGCTTGATCGAGTTCTCGCCCTTCACACCGGATACCGCTTCGGACACATTGTCCTGCAAATATTGGGAGAAATTGAACTCGACGCCGGGAAACCTGTCATCGAGCTGCTTGAGCAGCTGCGCGGTCAGTTCTTCCTTGTCGTGGGTACCCGGCCATTCGCCGACCGGCTTTAGCGGCGCAAAGAATTCGGCATTGAAGAAGCCCGCAGCGTCCGTGCCGTCATCGGGACGGCCGTGCTGCGACACCACCGCTTCCACCTCGGGGCGGCTGCGGATCAGTTTGCGCATCTCGTTGACATAGGTGTTGCCTTCCTGCAGCGAGATGGTCGGCGGCAGGGTGGCGCGAATCCAGAGATTGCCTTCCTCGAGCTTGGGCAGGAATTCCAGGCCGAGCAGGCGACCGAGCAAGACGGTCATCACCACCAGCGCAACGGCGCCCGCCATCACCAGATTGCGGTTGCCGACCGCCCAGTGCAGCGCGGGCACATAGAGCCGGTGCACGAACGCCATGATCCGCGTTTCGGACTCGTGCACGTGCGAGGGCAGGATGATTGCGCTCAGAGCGGGCGTCACCGTGAAGGTTGCGAGCAGGCCGCCCGCCAGCGCATAGGCATAGGTCCGCGCCATCGGCCCGAAGATATTGCCCTCGACGCCGCTCAGGGTGAACAGCGGGATGAACGCCGCGATGATGATACAGGCGGCAAAGAAGATCGACCGTGACACGTCGGCGGCCGCGCTGAGAATAGCGTGGCTTTTCATGCCCATGATGGTCTCGGTCGAGATGTGGCTTTGCTCGGCTTCCGAGAGCGCCGTGGTCTGCGTCAGCCTGCGGAAGATCGCCTCCACCATGATCACGGTGGCATCCACGATCAGTCCGAAATCGATGGCGCCGACCGACAGCAGGTTGGCGGACTCACCGCGCAGCACCAGCATGACGACCGCGAAGAACAGCGCGAACGGGATAGTGGCGCCGACGATCAGCGCGCTTCTGAGATCGCCGAGGAATATCCACTGCAACAGCACGATCAGGAGAATGCCGACCACCATGTTGTGCAGCACGGTCGAGGTGGTGAGGTCGATCAGATCCTTGCGGTCGTAGATCCGCTCGATATGGACCCCGGGCGGCAGGATGCTGGAACTGTTGATTTGCGCGACCAACTGTTCCACGCGCAGGATCGTCGGCGAGCTCTGCTCGCCCCGGCGCATCAGCACGATGCCCTGCACGATGTCGTCGTCGTCGTCGAGACCGGCGATGCCGAGCCGCGGCTTTTCGCCGACGGTGACGGTGGCGACATCCTTGACCAGCACCGGATTGCCGCCGCTCTGCGACACCATGGTATTGGCGAGGTCGTCGATCGACCGGATCAGGCCGACGCCGCGCACCACGGCGGCTTGCGTGCCGATATTGACGGTATTGCCGCCAACATTGATGTTGGAGTTGCCGACGGCCTGCAGCAGTTGCGGCAGCGTCAGGCCGTTGGCGATCAGCCTGTTGAAGTCGACCTGCAATTCGTAGGTCTTGGTCCTGCCGCCCCACCCGGTGACGTCGATGACGCCGGGCACGGAACGAAACCGCCGCTGCAAAACCCAGTCCTGCAGGGTCTTCAGGTCAAGCACACTGTAGTTCGGTGGCCCCACCAGCCGATAGCGGTAGATTTCGCCGATCGCGCTGACAGGGGAAATTCCCGGCTGCACGTTGCCCGGCAGCGGTGCCAATTGCGACAGCCGGTTCAGCACCTGCTGCAGCGCCTCGTCATAGGTGTAAGCGAATGAAAATTGCAGTTTGACGTCGGACAATCCGTACAGCGAGATGGTGCGGATGGTGGTCACGTTCTTGATGCCGGCGACCTGGGTCTCGATCGGTATCGTGATGTAGCGTTCGATCTCTTCCGCCGACAGCCCCGGACTTTGCGTCACGATGTCGACCATCGGCGGCGTCGGATCCGGATAGGCTTCGATGTTGAGCTGCTTGAACGCAATCAGGCCGCCGACAAAAACGGCGACGAACATGCCCACCATCAAGTAGCGGCGCTCGACGGCGATGGCGACAAGGCGATCCATTCAGGTAGACGCTTTCAATGGCCGACTAGCTGCCGGACGCCGCGCGGTCGATGAACAGGCTGCCCCTTGTAACGATCTGCTCACCGGCTTTCAAATTGCCATCGACCTCGACAAGGTCGCCATTGACGAGGCCGGTCTTGATCTGACGCAGTTCGACCGATTTGTCGTCATGCGCGACCCAGACCCGGACCTGATCGCCCTCGTAGATCAAAGCCTGCTTCGGCACGGCGGGCGCCGGATGATCTCCGGGGGAGTAGATGGTGACGTTGGCAAACATTTCCGGCTTCAATAGGCCCGCCTTGTTGTCGATGATGGCGCGGACCAGGAGCCGGCGCGTTGCGGGGTCGATCGCGGCGGAAACGTAATTGATACGCGCGGTCAGCGGGCGGCCCGGCAGCGCCATCACATTGACGGATATCTCCTGCCCCACCGACACGGCCGCGGCGTCGCTCTCGCGGACGAAGGCAATGAGCCAGACGGTCGAGAGATCGCCGATCACGAATACCGGATCACTGGCGCCCGCGTTCACATATTGGCCGGGACCGATCTTACGCTGCACGACGGTGCCTGAGATCGGCGAGAAGATGGTGACTTCCGGATTGATGGTACCCCTGCCCCGAAACGCCGAGATGGTCTCATCGGTGAAGCCCAGGATGAACAGTTTCTTGCGCGATGCCTCGAGCGCCGTTTCCGCGGAGCGCAAATCGTTCTGCGCCTGGATCAGATTGGCCTGGGTCTGCTGGTAATCCTTGAGCGGAACGGCCTTGCCCTCGAACAGATCCTTGGCGCGCTTGTCCTGTATTTGCGCGAGATCGAGCGC
>Ga0210401_10000725_pt1 | contig 40003 bp, 33 predicted proteins | sample IncBWH32MmetaG_FD_150866 | JGI IMG/M metagenome (GOLD analysis project Ga0210401, IMG submission 150866) | Forest soil microbial communities from Barre Woods Harvard Forest LTER site, Petersham, Massachusetts, United States - Inc-BW-H-32-M | ecosystem: Environmental > Terrestrial > Soil >... | reverse complement strand
GCTGATGCGGAAGGTGCGGCATCGCGGAGTCTGTAGAGTGGATTGGATTTTTACCATGGCCTGCGCCGCCTACAACTTGGTGCGCATGCGAAACCTGACCGCCGCAGTTCCGGCGGTGTAAGTCCGGGCCGACGGCTGTCTTCAGGACCATCGGGTTAGACTCCGAGGGTCACAAAAACACCGGAAATCAAGCCGTTCGAGATCAGCAACCATGAGAAACAGAAAGAAAAACACGCTGCAATTCAGTTTTTCCGCAGCCTGCTAGACGTTTGAAGAGTGGCTTGTACATGTATGCTTCCGCACCATTCGAAGCGGAATGGCGTGCCCACTCTCTTCTGATAGCTTGCCGATGCTGGACTGTCAAGGGAGCCGACCAACCCGAGTAATACTCACAAGTACATCTGCACTGCACCCTTCAGGAGATCTTCAGGTGCGCTTGGAAAAGTTCTTCAATACGTCGGCCCCATATAAACCCCTCGGGAGGCACCCGTGCTCAGAATAATTGCGGTCCTAATGCTGCTGCTGTGGATCCTTGGTTTGTTCACTGGGCATACGATGGGCGGATTCATTCACACCCTATTGGTGCTTGCCATCGTGCTCGGACTCGTCGGGTTGGTTCGCGGAAAAAATCCGTAGAAGTCGATTTCCGCGCGGCTGCGCCTCAGTTCTGGTTGTTGATGCTATTCGTGACGCGATTGCCAGCCCACACCGCGAAGACGATTAGTAAGACGATCAAGATGCCGATCATGTGAGTGAGAGTATCGCGCCGCGCTGGGACTGTCCAACACAGGAGGGCACTCGCGCGACTACATTCTTCGCCGTCGTTAACCTCACGGGCGAGGGCGTGGCTGGATGTAATCATGACAATCCCCCTGGGAGCCGAACAAAACCTAAGGAGAACGAAAGACAACTAGAAGGTTTGGGACTTATCACTCGCAAAGAAGCGAGCAGTCGCGGACCTCAATGGCGGTTCCCAACATTACTTTTGACGCACTCGCCTCCGCCCTGCCTGAGCTGGGTGTCAAAATTCCCGGCCATTCAACAAATTGCGTTTGTTGATATCGATTCGACGCACGATGTTCAGCTCCGGTACCACTGTTCGGTGCCCTGGTCTGGGCTCCTCCACTTGCCGTGCGATACGTCATGTTCTCGCAGCCTGATTGTTAGGTACAGTTTGTGGTTTCAGGAGTTGGAAGAAAATCCGGTGAGCCATCCAGTTGATTGGCGCCCGATAGGCCAATTCTTCGATGGGAAGAAAAGTACTAGGCCATCGATGGAAAAGACGCCAAATGACTGGAAAGACGGCACCGTAGATCGCAGTGACTTTACAGTCCGATCCGATTACCTGCCGAATTTCTGAGGGTAAAGAGCCGTGTTCTCGGCCTGTCCAGCGTTTAAAAAGACCAAGGCCAAGGCCATGAATTGCATTATCAAACTCTAATACGATCATCCCGCCGGGCTTTGCCACACGCTTCATTTCGGCGATCATTTCGGACTGAGTTGGCAAGCTGAAAAGGTGTAGGAAGTTGAGTGAGGTTACGACATCGAAACAAGAGGCTGGAAAAGGCAAGCTCTGGGCGTACGAAGCTACCAATGCCACGTTCGGGCGTCCTTCAACTTTTTGCGCGGCGGCTAGGAGCATATCGTACGAGGCATCCACTCCGATCGTCATCTGAGCGGTGTCTACGAAATCCGCAACACCGCGCCCAGTTCCGCAACCCACATCGAGAATTTTCTTTCCTTCGAGAGGCCCGATCAATCGCCGATACGCGTTGCCAGTTACCCTTTTTTTGTAGTCATTGGCTGCTCCCACGTATCGCTTTTTATCGTAGTTGCTGACATTTCGGTAATCTCCTTTTCCGATGTCGTATTCGACTACTTCATATTCTGGTTTCATGCAAAATCAGAGCTCGTAAATCCGTCGTCAGTCGTCCACCGGCCAAGATTATGCTCTATAGGGTAACGACCGACCATGCGGGGGAATCGGCCGAAGCCTCGCCGACTTGGTCGAAATGAGAACTGTACGGAGATCACTTGATGCTTCGACCGCGGAAGGTTGTTTGCCGATAGCGGAGGTTCGTCTGCACGTCCTCATCGCCCACGAGTAAAACCAGACGCTCTGTCAGCCGTGGTGGCTCACATACTATGGCTCCAAGAAATTCAAGGAGGAGCGAAATGAGAGTGGCCGCTTCGGGCGAAAAATAGAAGGAGTTGGTTTCACAGTTGTCGTCGTGCCGTTCAAAGAGCGCAGCTCCTAGCGGCTTGTGGCTGGTGACGTACATGACCTCGAACGCCTTCTGCAGGTGATCTGGTTTTCCGTCGCGACAGCACTCGCGCAACGGGAAATCCACGCGGTACCAGGATCGCAGGAGTGGTGTCATCGCGGACCTCTGGAAGACTTTATTACGTCTCTGATCGTAGACGAGCAAATTTGTGCTCAGGCGGGTGACGGCAGTAAGCGGGCCGAAGATTACGTCCAGAATTTTTGACAACACCCCAGATCTGGTTGAGCAGGCCATAAATTCTTGATCCTTCAAAAACACGACACGAGCGAAATCAAACACCCGCTTGATCCCGTTTTCACAACGGAGTACGATGCCCGGCACTTGGGGTGTCTAACATGGGCTCTGCTGATCCTTGGTCAAATGCCACCTACTTTTGGGTCGTGATTTGCAAAAACACAAAGGCGCACAAGGGCGAGAATGTGATGTTTGGGCACAAGATCCCGCTCGCCGAAACCGACGCCTTCGAGGCTCTTCCAGTCACAGGTCCTCTTCTCGTCAAGTGTGATGGGTGCGGTGAGGATTACATCTACGAGCCGTCGGAAGTGCTAAGGCTTGAAATGGAAGCTCCAGAGCACTTCACCACACATCCACGGTTTAATTGAAAGTTCGGGGACTCATCGGTGTCGAAAATCATTGCACTGACCTCAGCGAGTCGATTTTTCTGATAGGATTCGCCTTCGGATCGTGGCGGTGCATGCCGCGATGGTGCCAAGGGAGACCCAAGCTCGATGGGGAAGCGAGATGGGTCTCTTCGATTCTTCCACTGTACTTCTCATTTTTCTTTTCCTGGCCACTCAACAATAGAATCTCTTCAGCTGAGGACGGAAGTGGAGGTACCTAACCACAGCCCAAATGGGCCTCCGCTTCTGCTCCGTGTCCCTGACGCCGGTATCTCCCCACGCAACATTTCAACTACGCAATCGTATTACAATCCGCGAATGGTGAACTGCCATCGTGAGCACGCGATGGCTTGGGGAAGAGGAGACCCAACGCAGCGAGCCTCAAAAGCGTCGGTCTCCTCTCGATTCACTCCGACATGACACCTGAAAAGAGAGCTCGCCTCCGCGAGCTGCCCGCACTGATCGCCAACGAGAAGGACGCCGAGAAAGTAAAGCTTCTGGCCGGGCTTGAGCGTCTCTTGAGTGTTGAGCACAACCCCTGGCTGAGTTCTAAGCGGAAGCCGCGCAGTAGCTAGGGTCGGACCGGCCGCGCATCTGCCCGTGCGAGAGACTCGACCTCGTCCCAACCTACGGGCAGCTCAGAAAGCTTCGATGGACAAAACGGCGGAAGGCGCATAAGAGGGGGAAGGACTGCGGGGAAGTCACTGGTTAACGTTTAGAGATGGATGCAATCGAGCGCCGCTCAAGCTTATGGCGGAGGCCCACATCTCGGATCGCCTTCTTCCGTTGCCCTTCAATTGGCTTGATGCACTCGGCATATTTGTCGTTGTCGAATTCCTTACCATACGGCCACCAGATTGAGTAACCATGCGGGCACTTCACGTCCGAGTATGGTTGGAAAACACGAATGGGAGAGATGGACACAACGCTGTGCAAGACGGCCAGCAGAATCAAAGTATTCATGGGACCCAACGCTATTCGGTTGTCAGCGTTCGCGAAATGGCACCGACGTGTGGTGCATCAAGCGAGTAAGCAGCCGTTGGCTAGGTTGCGATTCGCAGGCCGAACAAGAGGGTTCATTCTGGAGCAAATGGTTGAATTGCTGAATGGCGGCGTCACGGTGGGACGCCGCTTGTGGTCATCGAATGGATTCGGATCATCCCCACGCCGCGCTTTCTGCCTTATCTCGTTCAACGTCGATGCGCAATCTTTTTTGTATTTGTTGACGCGCAGTGTGAGCCCAAGCTGCGGAGTCATATGCACTGTATACGTCGTAATCCCAGAATGCTCCTAGTCATCATGAGGTTTCGGGTCAGAAGGCAGCGTCACGGCAAAGCCCGGCACTCGGATAGACGTGTTCTTTCACTGACCCGGCTTCGCCGATGTCTGGCATAGGCCAAGAGAGCAAAAGACACCCAACTGGAATGCGGTCGATAGAAGTACGGTTCTCATGCGACGCGAAGGTTCAAGCAGTTTTCTTTTTGGCTGCGGACCGATTCTCCGCCGTCGAAGGCTTTGAATGCTCGTCAAGATGGAAGCTCAGGCATGACGGGCAGAATTTCCCCTTGCAGAGGTCGCATGACGCAGTATGGAACTGGCACAGACTCGTGCCGCAGTCGTATCAGAGGGTCCTGGCGGAGCGCCCGCAGGTCGTTCCGAGTGAATCTTCAAGGTGCCGGTACGAGACGACCCCGCAGTAGTGGTAATCCATCGCCCGAAAATATGCCACCGAGCAGGTATGGCCTTCTGCGGAGCGACGCCCCCGACCAACGTTGCCGAATCTGGGTAGTGGAAAAATTCTAGGGACATTTGCGCCGGAGTCACCTGAGCTTTATTGCAAGGAATACCGGCGTGCGGTCCGATTTTTAATAGAAAAATCCCACATCGAAACTGTGCCCAATTTTGTGCCCAGCACCAACCCGGACGGAGTTGTACTGCTGAGCAGGGCGGGAGCGGAAGCCCTTGGTACCTGCTACTCAATGCCACTCAGGACCTCCGCTACCCAATCCGTGCAACTCGTTGATTTATCGTGCGAGAGGAACTTAGGATCTGGCGGGGAAACCCATGGGGGTTCGACTCCCCCCTTTCGCACCAAAAAGAGAAACTCTCCGTTTTCTGATCGTCTTCAGTTTTCGCTGACTTCGTGTCCGCGTGGATTTCGACTTTTTGTCGCGAATGCTACTCTCACATTTTGGTCCGTGAAACTCGAACCGAAGCGTTCCTATGCCGCGGCTGCGGCCGCGTCCACCCAAGCTTCAGAAAGGACGCGGTGCCGCCACAGGATTGACATACCGCTTCTCAGACTACTCCAGGCGACGGCATTTCCATCACCGCAGCGAGACTCTATACTGAATCCGCTCAGACAATGACAGCATTCCAGTATTCTTGGAGAATATGGAAACTCAGACTGGTCTCTCGTTAGTTTACGAGGCGCTTCGACGAGTCAATCAAATTCGTATATCGAAGAATGCGTCGCACGGCGGTATCGATGGCAGCGGACTTGGTTGGCGAGGAACGCCTCCAGCGCGTCAAAGGGAAGATCAAGGGGGAGAGAAGAGCCTGAAGTTCGGTAAGAATTGCGTCAAGATTTTCGCCGAGAGCCCAGTCGAGAAGTCGGAGCAATATGTGTCGAATCGGCGCAACGCGGTCATCGGTGCACGTGCGGAGATTTGTTAGGTGCGTAAGCTTGTCTTCTGAGCACTCATCCCTCCTCGGCTACACGCACCAACCCACGAGAATCTATCTTGCTGCGACAAGGCGTCTGCGTCTCAGCTCGCAAGTTCGTGTCTCTCGTCGTCAATCCGTCCGCCAAGAGACTCGGCCTTGGCCCGCAATCCGCTCCTTATCTGCAACCGCCATTCTTAGGTAACCGAACACGATTACCCTTGTAACGCTTATTTCCTTCCTCTATCACAGCACTGCTCAGGTCGTTCTCGACACACTGTAGCCAGGCATGAGTTTTTGCGCTATGCGGACTCCGTCGTCGCCAGAAGTCGTTCCATGAAGCGCGTCGACAGCCAGGACGACGACACTTGCCTGATGAACCGAAAGCGTGGCATCGACGACAGGAATCACGCCGCCTGCAACGTGATCGGACACCATCGGCCCGAGTCGGCCGGGAAGTGTCATGAGAACGAGGAGATTCGAGAATGCAAAGCGACAGATCGAAAGAACGGGGATTTACGCTGATCGCAGCCCTGCTGCTGCTCTTATTGCTCGCGGGCTTCTCAATCGGGTTACTGCTGATGGTGAATACCGAACAACGCGTGGGCGGGCAAGATCTGAACAACAATTACACCTATCACGCCGCTGAAGGCGCCATGGAGAAGACGAGTTCCGACCTGGGAAACATGTTCAAGAACATCCAGGCTCCTACGGCCAGCCAGATTTGTGCCCTGAGCAACAATTATCCGACTTGGGATCCAACGATCACGTATCCGGCATACAACGTGGCTCCGGTCTCCGGTTGCACCGCGCCTCTGCTCACCGTGTGGGGCCCGATCTCTTCAGGAACGAATCAGGGACTCTATGCGCAGATCATTCCGGTGGTCATGAACGCATCCGCCCAGCGAAGCAGCGGCGAAACCGTGAGTATGACGCGCACGGCAGAGGTGGCGTTGATTCCGGTGTTCCAGTTCGGCGTGTTCTCGGACTCGGATCTCTTCTTCGGGCGCGCTCCGGATCTTGGCTTTGCAGGACGCGTGCATACCAACGGAGACCTCTACCTCGGAGCGGCCGACACCTACAACTTGGTCTTTGGTGACAAGCTGACGGCGTGGGGCAACGTGATTCGGGCAGTCATGCAAAATGGCGTTCCGAGTCCAGGCAACAACAATGGTGGTACGGTGATGATCCCCACCAGTAGCGGCGGCTGTGCCAGCCAGATGACGGACGTTCCGAACGCCCGGGCGAACTCGACTTGCGTCGACATCGCTAGCACTACACTTGGTGCCACGAACGGAAGCGTCGTTGGCGGCCATGGCCTCCGAACAAAATATGGCGACGTGGCAGAACGTCTCCTGGGGTACGTTGCATAGCTTTCTGCTGGATGGGAACGGGCTGCCCGGCAGCAATACGCCGGGTAGCAACAGCACCGGTGCAACGAGACTGACCCTGCCGTTTGTAACGGGTACCCTGCATCCCTACGAAATCATTCGCCGGCCCCCGGTAGGAGAATCGGTCAACTCGGTGTTGGGCGCATCTCGCCTCGCGAACGAAGCTCAAATTCGCGTATTGTTCAGTGACAAGCAAGCCGATCTGCACCTGAATGACTGGAACGCCGATCCGTCCCAGGACGTGCAACTTTCCACTTTGGCGCCGGAGGTCACGGCCAGCACTCAAACAAGTTTCACCATCAACGGTCATGCCTACTATCTTGCTGAAAGCGCCTGCGGGATCAACCCGGCTCCCAGCGTGGGGGGCGCCTGCACCAACCTCGATACGCGCTTTGTGCAACCACCCAATGTCCTGAGCGATGCCAGCGCCACGCAGGTTGCTCCGCAAGCAGAATGGCCGCTGATCAACGGCTGGCTCCTGGTCGAAGCAAAGTGGGCATCCGACGGGAAATGGCATGGCATCACCAAGGAGTGGCTCGGCTTGGGCTTCGCTCGTGGACTTGCCGTGCCTGCGGCGCCCGGCACAAATAGCCTGACCGTCGTGGGCTCCGGGGCCAACACTGACATGAGAAATGCCATTCTCTATCTGCAGGTTCAGGCAGACCGCAACGGGGATGGCGCAATTACTAGCAGCGATTACGTTACGTTCAAACAGGTCGGCAGCGGCTCAACCATCACCACTCCCTCGACTCCTTACGGCGCAACATCCCAGTACAACTGGTATCCGATCAATCTCTACGATGCCCGCGAAGGAGAGAATTACGATCAACGCACCTCGACCTTTCCTTATAGCGGCAGTACCGACACATGCACGGCCAACGGCATCATGAATGCCGTTGAGATCGACGTCGGAAATCTGAAGGCATGGCTGACCTCGAACACGGGCACTGGCAAGAACGTCGATTACGCCACCCAGAATGGCTACATTCTGTACTTTTCGGATCGGCGGGGCATGCAGTACGACCCGGTACACAGTCCGAACGCGCTCCTGGGAGCATACGGATTCGAGGACACAGTCAACTACAGTGCGGGCGGCACTTTCGCTCCGGATAACCGTCTGGAACCGGCGAACTATAACGGCGTCTCACCCGAAGACGTCGAACAGTGGAACGACAACACGCTCTCAACCTATGGCGTGAAGACCGTCGGCGACGCGTTCGGCACCCAGACCACCAATGACACCGATGCGGCGAGCCCCAAGAACCCGTTCGCGCACCGTTTCGCCTGCTATACGGTGGGCCGCGTCAATCGGGTCACAGGAGCCCGCCACGTGCTGAAACTCGTGGATGGCTCGTTGGGCAACCTGCCAACCATGCCCCCAGCCAATGCGATCAATAACTGCGCAGTATCCGCGACCAACCCGACTGGCTGTGGCGGGTTTACTGTCGCCTCGGAGAATCCGGTCTACATTCAGGGAAACTACAACTCGAACTGCCCAGCCGCGGTGGGTGGTTCTCCTTCGCCCTGCACACCGGGCAACACAAACTATGATCAGACCTGGACGAGCACGACGGCACCCGAACCGCCACATGCAGCGGCATCGATCATCGCTGACGCGGTAACACTGCTCTCCAACAACTGGCAGGATGCCGGAGTCACCACCGCGACTACCAATGGCAGCTTGATCAATCCAATCAATACGACGGGCGGACAAACTGTCCCGGCGCAGCAACCCAACCGGATCGCGGTCACAAGCTACTACCGCGTGGCCGTCGCCGCCGGCAAGACCATCGCTTTTAACAACACATCTCAGACTCCCGAGTTCGCCTACGGGACCGATGGCGGTCTGCACAACTTCCTGCGCTTCCTGGAAGATTGGGGTGGGATCTCGACGCAACAGACCCTTTATTAGAAGGGATCGATCGTGAGTTTGTTCTTTAGTACCTACGCTACCGGAACGTTTAAGTGCTGCGATCTGGTCTACAATCCGCCAACGCGTCAATACGTTTTTGACTCGCTGTTCTCGGTACCCCAGAACTTGCCCCCCGGCACGCCGATGTTCCGGAATGTCAACAATCTCAGCTACCGGCAAAATTTCTCCGCCCGTACGAACTAACTCAACGGGTGAAACGCAAACTCGTCGCTTCGTCTCTCAGCCGACTACACGACTGTTGCAAGGCAACTTTAAGCAGCTTGCGAGCAAATGCACCCGTCGGTATGCGGATTTCTTGAGGCCCTGCCCAAATGGGCGAGGGTACCTCGTGCCTGCACGATGGACAAGACGCGCGACGCCAGTGCCGATTGGAACGGCCACTGGCGCCGGGGGTGAGAGAAGTTCGGGTTCGCGAATCGTTGACGCGGCGATGAGATGCCGCTCGAGGCTACAGCGAGCCTTTCAGGCTGAGAACCAGCGCGCCGCAGGTTATCGTGTAGTACACAATCACCAGTGTCCAGGCAGTGAGTCGTTCGAGAATCATGGGGATGCCTCCGCTTTCAGGTCGATCCCGATCCGTGTGCGTCCCCCTAGCTGGCTGCGGAGAGGGCCGTCCGCGATCAAGACCTTTTCAGTGCTGGCTGCATTTCATCGCGATTCGGAAAAACCGGCAAGGCACCGGAGTACAACAGATTGGGTCCGGCCGGACACTTCGGGGCTGTCCGGATGGCCGTCTTACTTGGCGATTACGAACCCGCCAACCGGACAATGCCCTCAAACCCGCATAAACAGTGCTGATTTCGCTGCTCCGACTTCTCCTCACCGCGCAGGTTAGCGCCCTTCCGTCGGCCAAGGCAAACCGCTACACTGATGGCCCTATGGCCAATCCAACACAGCCCAATGTGAAGCTGACAAACACCGGTGATTACCGGGAGAACTACGCCAATAGCGTGCAAATTCGGGTAAATGTCTGGGATTTTTTCCTGGTTTTCGGGACGCTGCTCCAGCAAAGTGAGACGCAGGTGGAAATTCAGAACTTCCAGGGAATCTACCTCAGCCCGCAGCAGGCCAAGGCTCTGCTCGGCATTCTCCAGCATAACGTCGCCGGATACGAAAGCGCCTTCGGGGAAATCAAGCTCGATCCCCGCATGTTGCAGAGCGGGCCGGTGCATTGAGAGGAACAGGCTCTGGGCTCTGGGCTCTGGGCCTTCGATTCATAAAGATTCGTTCATCCGCACTGGACTTCGTATCGGGATGAATGCCGCCGCTAACTCCCAACTCTTGCGCGTATCCGAGCCTCCATTTCCAAGCCGAGAGCCGAGAGACCAGCGCCGAGAGCCTTTTGAATGATTCCGGGATCTGCGTCGAACCATCAAGTCAACTCGCGCGCCGCGTCGGCAACGCTGTTTGCCACCATTTTTGCGGGATTGCTTATTTCCCATCTGTCCATGCTTCGCCTTCCCTACTTCTGGGACGAGGCCGGATACTACATCCCCTCCGCGCGCGACCTCCTGCTCACCGGGAGTGTCATCCCGACCTCACCGCCCTCGAACGCGCATCCGCCGCTGATCATGGCGTTTCTGGCTGCGTGCTGGAAGATCGCGGGCTTCTCGATACCGGTTACCCGTGTAGCAATGCTGCTCGTGGCCAGCTTCGCATTAACGGGCGTGTTCCGTTTGGCGCGGACTGTGGCCAATCAGCAAGTCGCGATCGCAGCTACATTGTGCACGGCGCTTTATCCCGTATTTTTCGCCCAGAGCACGATGGCGCTCATCGACCTGGGCGCAGCAGGCCTCGCGTTCTGGGGACTCGAGTCCTATCTCGCAGGACATCTGCGCGCGGCGGTTGTCTGGTTTTCTCTCGCGGTTCTCACCAAAGAAACCGCGGTGCTTGTGCCCGCGGCATTGTTCGCATGGGAAGTAGTGGGGCCTTGGGCGAACCGGTGGACAGGACAGGATCTAAACTTCCGCCGCATCGACGCCAAGTCCCTCGGGCTGCTGCTTCCGATCCTCTTCCTCTGCCTCTGGTACGGATTTCATTACTGGCGCACCGGATACGTCTTCGGTAATCCCGAGTTCTTTCGCTACAACGTGCGCGCCACAACCAGTCCGCTGCGCATCCTGCTGGCGTTCGCGACCCGGCTGTGGCAGACGATCGGGTACCTGCACCTTTGGGTGCTGACATTGTTGATGGCCTGGGCTATGACGAGACCTCCCCTTCGCGACGGCGAAAGGGAACGTCCGAGAATCAGCGTTCCGGTCCAGTTGGTTTTCGCTGTTTCCATTCTGGCTTTTGCCACGGCACTGGCCGTGGTGGGAGGAGCGGTGCTCGCGCGTTACATGCTGACCGCAGTTCCGCTCGTGATTATTCTCGCGGTCTCCACATTGTGGCGACGCATTCGCGCCTGGCGGTTGCTGATCGCTGCCGTCTGCGTGGCGTTCGTGGCCGGGCTCTTCCTGAACCCACCCTACGGCTTCTCGCCCGAAGACAACCTCGCCTACGCCGACTTCGTCCGCATGCACGTCGACGCGGAGCGCTTCCTCGAACAGCGCTACCCCTCCGCGCGCGTTCTGACGGCGTGGCCCGCATCTGACGAGATTACGCAGCCCTACCTCGGTTATCTGAACCGCCCGATGCGCGTCGTGCGTATCGAAGACTTCACGGTCGAAGAACTGATGTCCGCCGCTGAACTGCGCTCGCAATTCGACGTGGCCCTCGTATTCTCGACCAAGTACGAGCCGCCGCATCCTCTGCTCGACCGCTGGCCGGCTTGGGAGCGGCTCAAAGCCCGCCTGTTCGGTTACCATCGCGACCTGCCGCCCGCGGTGGCCGCGCAACTGCTCGACGGCCGAATCGTCTTCACGGAAGCTCGCCACGGTTTGTGGATCGCGGTTATCGAGATCGAAAGAATCGAAGAGGCGCGACGCTGAAGCAGACGGGATATCGAAGAAGATATTTGCGAATAAGAAGTCGCTTGGCAGCCTACCCCCGCTCAACCGCGCGGCCCACTCTGCGCAGCCACTACGCGGACATCAACTGGCAGGAGTACGTCTTCACGATCAGCCACACGTCGCGACCGGGAACCAGGCCGAGCGCATCCCGTGCTGCGAGCGTCAGATGTACTTCCATCGGAACGCCCACATCCACCATGGCTGCGATCATCACGTCGCGGCGCGTCAGCGATACGAGCTTGCCCGGCAAAATATTGCGCGCGCTCAACCCCTCGGGGCGGTTCGTTGCCAGGAGTATGTCGCCCGCGCGAATTCCCACCCGAAGACTTGACTCCGGCGAGATGCGAACCAGCGGCGTCTCGAGCGCCGGGCCGGAAGGAAGCAAGCGGCACGTCATCGTTCCGCGATCCTCGTGCGCGGCATCCACGGCGACATCAAAAATATTTTCAAACCCAGCCAGCTGCGCCACAGTCTCCTGGCGCGGCGCTCCCATTACCTCATGCGGATCACCGCATGCCACAATTTGTCCGCCATCGAGCACCACCACCCGGTTACCCAGCGAAAAAACCTCTTCCCGGCTGTGCGTGACGTAGAGAATCGGAATGCGGTGCGCTTCGTTCCAGGCGCGCAGGTCGTCGACGATCCGCGACTTCGTAGCGACATCCAGAGCGGCCAAGGGCTCATCCAGTAAAAGAACGCAGGGATCTGTCACGAGCGAACGCGCCAGAGCCACGCGCTGCCGCTCACCTCCCGAGATCTCTCCAGGACGGCGCCTCCGCAAGCTCTCGATGCGAAATGCCTTAAGGATCGATTGGATCGAAGCATTGCGCACCTCTTGCGCGCGGGAGTTCAACCCATACGCAATGTTTTCTTCCACGGTCAGGTGCGGAAACAGCGCAAGCGACTGAAACACGTAGCCAACGTTTCGCGCCGCCACAGCCAGGTTCACCTTCGACGCGGCGTCGAAGAAGGTCGTTCCGCCGACCCGAATCGTTCCCGAGTCGGGCCGAGCCAATCCGGCCACACAGTCCAGCAACGTCGTCTTCCCTGCCCCGGACGCGCCAAATAGGATCGTGAACCCGGCGCTTGCGGCGAAGTCCAGGTCCAGTGCAAACTCCGACTCCGCAGCGTACTGCTTTCGAATCGCGAGCGAGAGCACCGCCTCATCCTGCGCGGCGCGTGGCGCTGGCTCGACGCTGTGATTCACCACTCCTGCGTTTACCTTTCCTGGCATGCGACAAAATCCGAAGGCTGATGATTCTAACCTGCAAACACGAAGATCGAAGTCCAGTGAAAGCGACCACCATCACGGTGACGGCGGCCACAGCCAGCACGGTCGGCGCGCGCTCGAATGGATCAGGGTGCGCTCATGTACTGACAGCTCCCGGCGGTTCAGGGCTATATCAAAGGTAACTAGTTCATAGCGCGGATGTTGAGATAATTTGAGCCGCAATCTGACCGTCGCAGGCGGCACCCCAAGTTCGTTCTGAAACTGACAAGTTATGAGACCGCTTTCGTGCAAAACCGCGCACGTTCTGTGGATGTTCGTGTTCCTCGCCTGCGCCAGCCCGTCCGTTCTTGGCCAGGGTGCGAAGCAAACTGAGCCCGAAACGCTGATTGAGGAGCAGGATCAGGACCATCCTGCGGCAAGAGACGCATGGTTTATGCGCGGCCGCACCGCGCCGAACGGCGAGTCGGCAGCTTTGCTGCGCTTTCGCGCGTATCAGCAGAAGCTGCAGATGCGCCGGCAGGCGTTGGCGGCGCGTGCCATCTCGGCGGAGCCCCACTTCGTGAGTGGCGGCGGATGGAGTCCGCTTGGCCCCGCGCCACTGGCCTCCGACGCCACCGGCACGGGCGCGCAGGATTATCACCAGGTCTCTGGGCGTGCGACCGCCGTCGCCATCGATCCCGCCGATCCAACCGGGAACACGGTATTCATCGGCGGAGCCCACGGTGGTGTGTGGAAGTCCATCAACGCCGGCTCGCTGAGCGCGAGTCCCACGAGCGTCATTTGGAATCCAGTCCTGGACTATGAGGCGACGCTCGCCGTCGGCGCCATCGCCATTCAGCCCGGCAACAGCAATCCAAACCAGAGCCTGATCCTGGTTGGGACGGGTGAACCTAACAGCTCCGCCGACTCTTACTACGGCCTGGGTATCCTCCGCTCCGCCGATGGCGGCCAGACGTGGAACCTGATCTCCACGGCGAATGGCGGCGTCCGGCCATTCTCGGGGATGGGCTTCAGCAAGATCGCTTTCAATAGTTCTCTGGGAAAAACCAACATCCTAGTCGCGGCCGCGGCCGGAGCGGAAACCGGCATCCTGTTCGGGCTGGATCCCGCAACTGGACCCAACCGCGGTCTCTACTACTCGCAGGACAGCGGTCAGTCGTGGAGCTATGCGATCGTGCAGGACGCGGGCGTGACCATCGATCCCGGATCGGCAACGTCGGTCGTCTACAACAAGGTGGCCGGCAGGTTTTACGCCGCGATGCGCTATCACGGGATCTACAGTTCCACCGACGCGATTCACTGGACGCGATTGGCGAACCAGCCCGGTGGGCTGACCTCCGCGTTGTGCCCGTCCGTTCACTCGACCGGGTGCCCGATCTACCGCGCGGAATTGGCGGTTGTGCCCGGGCGGAACGAGATGTACACGTGGGTGGTCGCACTCGACTCCTCGCAGAACGAGATCGATCAGGGCATCTGGATCAGCACGAACGGTGGCGCGTCCTGGGCGCAGATCCCGGACACCGGCATCACCAACTGCGAAACCACCAACAATGGCTGCGGCGTCAAGCAGGGGATCTACAACCTCGAAGTTGCCGCCGTTCCCAATGGCGCGGGCACCGATCTCTACGTGGGGACCATCAACCTATACAAGTGCACCGTCCTGAATCCTGCGTCGCCTTCGTGCACCTTCCTGAATCTGACGCATGTCTACGGATGCATTCCCACCGGTGCTCCGGCTCACGTTCATCCCGACCAGCACGCGCTCGACGCGCTCGTGATTCCCGGAAGTCCCACCACGGTTCCGATGTATTTCGCGAATGACGGAGGGATCTACCGGACGCTTGATGGCTACAGTGGGCTCACGACCGGCAGTTGCAGCGGCACCAACAAGTTCGACGATCTCAACACGACGCTCGGCTCGATGACGCAATTCGTGTCTTTCTCGGTGCATCCCACCGACGTCAACACGATCCTTGGTGGCACCCAGGACAATGGTTCTCCAGCCACGGCTTCCGCCGAAAGCAGCACCAGTTGGTTGAATGTTCAGGGCGGAGACGGCGGCTTCAACGCGATCAGCCCATCGAATGGAACGGATTGGTTCGCCTCCAATCCCGACACACCGACTCTGGGTCTCAATATCAACTACTGCGCCAGCGGGATCAGTTGCCGCGATTCCATGTTTGCGCAGGTGGTTGGCGGAAGTCAGATCGGTGGCGACCATGGATCGTTTTACCCGCCATACATTCTCGACCCGCAGGCGCCGTCGCGATTAATCGTCGGCACCTGCCGCGTGTGGCGCGGAGGGCCGGCAACGAGTAGCACCGGAACCTACGCGACGTTGAGCGATAACTTCGACCTCGGCGGGACCTCGGCTTGCATGGGGACCGAAACAAACCTGGTGCGGTCGCTCGCGGCCGGCGGACCGAAAGACAGCAACGGCTATTCGAAAGTGATCTACGCCGGCACCGAAGGGCTAGGGGGCGCGACGACTCCCGCCGGCGGGCGCGTCTTCGTCACCACGAATGCCGGGGTCGCAACCATGAGCGACGTAACCGGATCGATCAATCCGAGTGAGTACTCGGTTTCGGCGATCGCGCTCGATCCCTCGGATGCAACGGGCCAGACGGCATACGTAACCATCATGGGATTTCACGTCGGCCATGTCTTCAAGACGACGAACGCTGGCCAGAACTGGACCAACGTCACGAACAATCTTCCCGATGCCCCGGCTGACGCTGTGATTGTGGATGGTCAGGCGGCCATGGTCTACGTCGGAACCGACGTTGGGGTTTTCTCCGCCAGCACGTCGAACGCGACATGGACTGAGGTCGGGCCCGTCGCATCTTCGGGCGTGTCCGGCTATTTGCCCAACGTACCAATCACCGCATTACGTATGTCCAGCTCGGGCGGAGCGAAGCTGCTGCGAGCGTCCACCTACGGACGCGGCATCTGGGAGTACGACCTGACGCCGGTACCTGATTTCCAGATCGCGGTAGCGAACAGCACTCTCACGATTTTCCCGACGCAAACGGCCACCTTCAACGGCACGCTCACGGCGCTAACTGGATACAACAGCCCGGTCACGTTGAGCTGTACCGGGACCGTGCCGTCGACGTGCACGCCGAATCCGGCGACACTCACGCCAGTGGCTGCACCGGGAAAAGCATTTACCGTCACCGCTGCGGCCGCGGTTGGCGATTATCTGTTCAACATCCATGCGGTGGGTAGCGACGCGTCTGCGACGACGCACGACGCCTCGAATCTCGCGCTGCATGTTGTGGACTACTCCCTCGGAGCGCCAGCTCCATCCGCAATCACCGTGGAGCAGGGGGCGACTTCTTCCCCGGTGACGTTCGTGGTGAACGGACTGGGATCGTTCTCCGGAACCATCACGCTCTCGTGCCCAGCGACGGGCATACCGGCGGGAGTCAGCTGCGGCTTCTCACCTTCCGCTTCGGTTTCGGTGTTTCCGGCAACCGTGAGCCTGACATTCACGACGACCGCCAGCACGCCGACGGGGACAACCGCTATCTCCATTTCGGCGACGACGCCCGGGGCACCCGCGCCCAAGACGCAGACGGTCAGCCTTACCGTATCCGTGCCGACGCCGGATTATTCCATCACCATCAGCAACTCGCCCGTTTCGGCGGTGGTGAATCAATCGGGGACCCTCAACGGCGTATTGAAGGCGCTGAATGGGTATGCGAGTCCCGTCAGTCTCAGTTGTGGAAGCGGAGCGCCTCCTACCTGTACGGTTTCGCCGGCATCGGTCACCCCGACCACGGCGGGCGCGGCGTTCAGCGTGACCCTACAAAGTTCAGTTGCGCAAGCCTACAACTTCAATCTCAACGCGACCGGTACAGACGCCGCGCACGTGGCCCATACAGCAGCCGTTACGTTTAATTCTCTCTTCACGTTTACGATCGCGGATTCGACCGGGACGCAGAGTCTCGTCGCCGGTCAGACTGCGCCCTACACGTTGACCCTTACCCCGGTTGGCTCGAGCACATTTCAGAACGCCGTGAGCTTCACGTGCAGCGGACTCCCAGCCGGCGCGTCGTGTTCGAATCCGCAGATCAGCGTGGGCGCGAGCGGAACTCAAAACGTGACCCTGAGCATCACCACGCTCGGTCCGGGCCGCACGGCGATCCGGCCAGTCGCGCAGAAGCGGAGCCCGGCACCGTTCTTTGCCTGGGTGACTGCGGTCGGCATCGTGATCGGCGGATTTGCCCGGCGCTCGTCGCCACGAAACAAGGGAACGCTGCTTGCCTTGCTTCTCGTTTCCTCGTTGGTGCTCGGCTCCTGTGGCGGAGGCGGGAGTGGCGGGGGCGGAGGTGGAGGTGGCGGCAACGTGATCGCGGTGAGCGTCACGCCCAAGACCATGAATCGCTTCCCGGGCCAACAGCAGCAATTCAGCGCCAGCGTGACCGGAAGCACAAACACCGCCGTGACGTGGCAAGTGAATGGCGCGACCGGCGGCAGCGCGTCCGCGGGCATGATCGACGCCAACGGAATGTACACGGCGCCAGCGGCAGTGCCGAATCCAGCTGCCGTTACGGTGTCCGCCGTGTCGCAAGCGGATATAACCAAGTCGGGCTCCGCCGTCGTCACCATTCAGACGCCGACCCCATCGGGCACGTATACTGTCACCATCACGGCGACTGCGGGAACGGTCAGCCAGAGCACGTCCGCGACCTTGGTGGTCCAGTAAGCTGGAACGAGGAGAAGCGGAGGAAATGCCCTGACAGGCTCCGCTCCCGCGATGTTCTCTTTAAGCTAATGTATGACCTGAAATCACTTATAGGCGGCCGCGAACTGTCCGGATAACCCGGACATCCACCTCGAGGCGAGAAACGCGCCTACGGGCTCCAGGACGCTCGCAACGGGCATCCTATGCGCTATTCTCGGGGTGCTTTTGAGGCCCCTTCCTCTCGTAAGTCATCGAAATTGTCTATAACTTATTGTTAATAACGCTAAGTGATTGATCCAGCGATGCAGCCTCATCCCCGTTAACGTGGGCACGAAGCCGATTTCGGAAATAACGTTCGTGGGCGAAGCTGCTAAAGTGGAATCCGATTCGACTACGCGGGCTGAAGCACACTCAGCACAAATTTGCTGGAGGCACTGGCTATGGCGGTGAACTTGTCAGGGAAACGCGTCGCCGTCCTGGGCGCGGGCAAGATGGGCGGAATTCTGGTGAAGGCGCTCCTCGAGAAAAAGCTGCTTTCGCCGAAATTGACCTCGGCCACCGTGCAGCACGAGGACCGCGCGACCGCCTTGTCGAAGAAACTGGGGATTCCGGTGGGAACCGATAACGCCAAGGCGGCGCGCAACGCGGACATCGTCTTCGTGGGCGTGAAGCCGCAGGCCGTGCAGGGCGTGATGGACGACATTCGCGCCGACCTGCGCCCGGAGCAACTGGTGATCTCCGTCGCGGCGTCGGTGCCCACCAGCGCAATCGAGTCCGCGCTCGGCACCGCAATTCCAGTGGTGCGGGCGATGCCGAACACGCCTTGCGCCATCGGCCACGGCATGACTGCCCTGTGCAAAGGCAAGTACGCGAATCAGCAGCATCTGGAGATCGCAAGCGAACTCTTCAACGTCGTGGGACGCACGGTGGTCGTCGACGAAAAGCACATGGACGCCGTCACCGGGCTCTCCGCCAGCGGCCCGGCGTACATTTACATCATCCTCGAATCGCTGGCCGAAGCCGGAGTGAAGGTCGGGCTGCCGCGCGACATCGCGACCCTGCTGGCGGCTCAGACTGCGTTAGGAGCAGCCGCAGTCGTTCTCGAAACCGGCGATCACCCTGCGTTGCTGAAAGACGCGGTCACGACTCCGGCGGGCTGCACCATCGATGGAATCATGGAACTGGAAGAAGGCAAGCTGCGCGTGACGTTGATCAAAGCAGTGGTCAAGGCGGCGCAGCGGGCGAAAGAACTCGCGTCCGCAGGTTAGACGGTGATCCGCGGGGTTCAATCAACCTGAACAGGGAGTTACTGGGGAAGCATGAAGGTCACGGGGACCTGCGTGCGGAATGCAACTTTCTTCCCGTTCACGACATGCGGCTTGTAGCGCCACTGGCGAACGGCGGCGGCCGCGGCCTCGGTCAGTTGCGGACTTCCACTGAGAGCATTCGCCTCGAGCACCTTGCCGTCGGCACCGACGAGAGTATCCACCGTTACCGTGCCCTGGATATGCGAACGGCGAGCCGCATCCGGATATTCTGGCTCGACCCGATTCGTAAGCAGCGCATCGGCTGCGTCCGGACTCAGCTGCGCCAAGCGGTCCTTGGTGGATGCGGATGCGAGCGAAACGGGTGCGCTGGCTTTGACGCGTGACCTGACCGAAATAGATTTCGGAGTGTCGACGACTCCGTCGGCGTCGTGAATCGGTGTGCCGTAGATCAGCTTGCCTCTGTCATAGATGGCCAAGCCTCCGGCGGGCGGGACGGAAGCCTCCGTGGAGGAACTGGCCACAGGGTCTTGTGTCGAAGAAGTCGCCGCCTTCTCTTGCGCTGCGGGCGATCCGATCGGACTATTGAACTCCAGAATTTCTTCTTGCGGAGCCGGCGCCGGCTCCTGAGTTTGCAGGGCGGATTGTGTTTTTTCCGGAGCGGCCGCGGCTTTCTTGACGTCGTCGCCAGCCCAGCCCACTCGCCAGATCATCAGGCCGACGATGGCGCACGCAATCAAAATTGCAAAGCCAGCCAGGACCATGGTCCAGAGATCGGGCCGTTCCTGTGCGGCTTTGGCTGGAGTGAATTCCACAACGGGAGTCGCTCGGGTCGGACGGTTCGAGTCGGTCTCGATGATGCGAATCGGTATAGACTCGGTCACGGGAACAACCGGAGTCCTAGGTGGAGGGGGCGGGGGAACCTGCGCGGTGGTCTCGGGAAATCCTGTGATCATTCCGTTCGCAGTCTTGGCTTGTCGGACGATGCGGTAGGCGAGAGCCTGCAAAGTCTGCTCATCACGTTCGCCGAACGCATTGGGGCGCGGCGAAAAGATCTCGAAGATCCCCATGAACTCGCCCCAATACCACAAGGGCACCACCAGGATGGAACGCACGCCCAGCAATCGGCAAGCGCCGGCATCCACGCGCGGGTCGGTTTCCGTGTCGTCGCAACGTTGCAACGTGCCGATGCGCAGGCACTCGGCCGAAAAGCCAGCATTATCCAGACGCGTGCCGAGGTCGGGCGCGTTGCGGCCCGTGGTAGCGCGGCAGACCATCTCGCCGTTGCGCAGCAAAGCGATCGCGGCACCAGTTGAGCCCGTGGCGAGGCACGCCTGCTCCACAATCTGATTGAGTACCAGATCCAAGGCCAGGTCTTTGGATGACGACCCACCACCGCTCGCTGCCAGGGTATCGGTCAGCGTACGGAGTTCGGCATCCGATGGGGCAAGGTCCCGAATCTTGAGGTCAGCGTCGGGATTGGTCGCTGAGGTGAGAGGGTCGCCTGGCAGGTAAGGGTCGGGGCACGACATTTGGGTCTTTAACCTGGGTGAGTACCGGGGGAACTACTCACGAATTGTTACTATGTTACTCGACGGGGAGTTTCACTCTAAACCATTGATTTGTCAATGGTAAATCTGGGCCATAAGGTTGGTTGGCAGGAATTCAATCACGGCAAGTAAAGGCCAATCATATACATAGAAACCACCGTTTACGTGAAGCATTGCACAATCGCCCTTGCTCGTGATCTGATGGGCGGCTCGGAGCTTGCACGGCGCACCCGAGGCATCGTTCTTAAGCATCCATTTTTCGAACAATTCTCCCAAGCGCATGACGGCGACGAATTCCCAGGCCCCTTCCCTTTCCCGCTCTGATCAACTGCACGCCGTCAGCGCCAGCTTTCTGGGATGGACGCTGGATGCGTTTGATTTCTTCGTCCTCGTCTTCCTGGTCGACACACTCGCCGAGCAATTCCACGTAAGCACGTCGAAGATCATCTTCACGATCACGGCAACGCTGGCATTTCGGCCGCTGGGCGCTCTTATCTTTGGCTTGCTGGCGGATCGGTATGGGCGGCGGCGTCCGCTGATGGCAAACGTCGTGTTCTTCTCGATCTTCGAGTTGGCATGCGGATTCGCACCGAATTACACAGTGTTCCTGATCCTGCGCTCGATTTATGGAATCGGGATGGGCGGGGAGTGGGGTGTGGGCGCGTCGCTGGCGATGGAGAGTGCTCCCCCGCGATGGCGGGGCATCCTATCGGGAATTGTGCAGAGCGGCTATTCCATCGGGTACCTGCTAGCTGCAGTCGCCGCTCGCTTCGTACTGCCCGTGTGGGGATGGCGGGCGATGTTCTGGGTGGGAGGAATTCCAGCCTTGCTGGCTTTCTACATCCGCTACCAGGTGAAAGAGTCGGAAGCGTGGAAGCAACATCGCGCGCCCACGGTTGGATCCGTCCTGCGGACCGCCAGCGGGCATTGGAAGATCTTCAGCTATCTCGTGCTGCTGATGACGCTCATGATGTTCCTGTCGCACGGAACACAGGATCTTTACCCGCACTTCCTCCGTGACATTCACAACCTGCCGGTTGCGACCATTTCGTATGTAGCGATCCTGTACAACATCGGCGCGGTGATCGGATCTTTCTCGTTTGGCCACATCTCGGAGAATTTTGGCCGGCGGCGCACGATTTTATTGGCACTGGCATTGTCTCTTGCGGTCATTCCGCTATGGGCTTTTGGCAAAGGGCTTCTCGCGTTGGTGATCGGCGCATTCCTGATGCAGGTGGGTGTACAGGGTGCGTGGGGAATTATTCCAGCGCATCTGAACGAACTTTCGCCCGATTCCGTGCGCGGACTGATGCCGGGGCTTGCTTATCAGCTTGGAATTTTGTTTGCGGCGCCCACGAACAATATCGAATACGCCCTGCGCGACCGCTTCGGCTATCCCTGGGCCCTGGCTGCGTTCGAGATTGCGAATATTCTGCTGCTGGCAACAGTCGTGGCGCTTGGTTCGGAGCATCGAGGGAAGGTATTCGCGGGGGGAGTGGACTAGCATTCAGCATTCAGCATTCAGCATTCAGCATTCAGCATTCAGCACTTGGCACTTGGCACTTGGCACTTGGCACTTGGCAGTGGACGATCGGTCCTCAACGAGGGTTGTGGAAGAACTTGAAGAGGGAGACCTCAGCCCCTAAAGGGGCGAGACAACGTGACTTATGGCGGCGCTGAAGCGACGCCCTGATACGAATCCGTCTGACACGAATTGGATGTTCCTTACGGCCTAATGCGGCGAGGTTCTGCTGACTGGCACAGACCTATCATGGCTGAGTGCTGAATGCTGAGTGCTAAGTGCCGAATACCACGTCTTCTGACGGGCGAGGACGCCGGTCGCTCGAATCACGCAGCGGGCTTGCCGACTGAGGTCTTGGCGGCTTGCGCGTTGGCGTTCGCTTTTTTGGTTTCGAGCACCACGGCGGCGGTCAGCAGGCCTCCGATGACTCCAAACACCGCCAGGGCCAGTAGAGCGATCATGAGGACAGGCATAGTGTGCCTCCAAAGAAGATTGTGAGACGGGTCGGTACAGCCCTCTGTGACAGGGGTCACGAGTTTGCGTGACTTTTGGACATGGAAAGGAGTGGCCTTTTTGCTAGTTTGGGGTCACCCCCTCGGCGGTCCAAACCCGTTTCCGAAGAAAAACTGCTAGATTAGAGCCATCGCGAAGGTGGGCATCGCTCAGTGACGCAGTCCGAGCGTGTTTCACGTAATCTGACTCTGACTCCTAAGGTCGGGAGAGGTGCATGCGAATTGCGGTCGTAGGTTCCGGTTATGTGGGCCTGGTAGCGGGAGCGTGTTTTGCGGACTTGGGCCACGATGTCATTCTCGTCGATAACGATCAGGACAAACTGGCAGAGCTGAAGGCAGGGCGCGTGCCTATTCACGAGCAATTCCTGCCGGAGTTGCTGGCCCGGCACCAGGGAAAGCGCCTCCAGTTCTCCGATAATCTCCACGAAGCGGTGCGGGCGAGCGCCGCGATCTTCGTCGCTGTGGGCACTCCGCCGACCGACAGCGGCGATGCGGATCTTTCCTACGTTGAGTCGGTGGCGCGGGAAATCTCGGGGGCGATTCGCGACTACAAGATCATCGTTGAAAAAAGTACGGTGCCGGTCTACACGAGCGAGTGGGTCCGGAAGATCATTCTGCGAAACGGAGCGGATGCCGATCATTTCGACGTTGCCTCGAATCCCGAGTTTCTGCGGGAAGGCACAGCCGTGACCGATTTTCTTTTTCCCGATCGGATCGTGGTGGGTGCCGACAGCGAACGTTGCGGCAATGTATTGCGTGAGATCTATGCCCCGCTGGCAGACGGATCGTATTACCAGCGGCCGGACGCGATTCCGCAACCCGATCGAGCGCAGATTCCACCTCCGCTGATCGTGACCAGCACCAAGAGCGCGGAACTGATCAAGCATGCGTCGAACGCGTACCTGGCGATGAAGATTTCGTTCATCAACGCGGTCGCCTCGATATGCGAGTCGGTCGGCGCCAATGTTCAGCAGGTATGCCATGGGATCGGAACGGATTCGCGCATCGGACCACGTTTTTTGAACCCGGGCATCGGGTATGGCGGATCGTGTTTTCCGAAAGATCTCATGGCGTTTCGCTCGGTGGCGCGCGAGTGCGGCTACGAATTCCGCCTGCTCGACGAGGTGATGCGCATCAACGAGGAGCAGCGCCAGCGATTCCTGCGTAAGGTGCGCAACGCGCTGTGGACGCTGCGCGGGAAACATCTGGGCGTCCTGGGACTCGCTTTCAAGGGAGGCACCGACGACATCCGCGAGTCTCCCGCGATTCTTCTGATTCGTTCCCTGCTGCAGGAAGGATGCAAGGTCACGGCGTATGATCCGGCAGCCGTGGATCGGGCGCGGGAGGTGTTGCCGGCCGGCGTAGAGTTCGCGAAGAGTTCCTACGACGCCGCCAGCGGCGCGGATGCATTGTTGATTCTGACGGAATGGGAAGAATTCGCGAGTCTCGATCTGCGCGAACTCAATTCTCGGCTGCGGTATCCCATCGTGATCGATGGCCGGAATCTCTACGATCCCGCGGTGATGCTCGCCAATGGATTCACCTATTACAGCGTCGGCCGCGCGCCTGCCCTTCCGGAAGGACTGCCCATGCAGGGGAACGGCAAGACGTCGCGGAGCGCGTAAGGATGCCACGCGCGCTGGTCACAGGGGGTTCGGGGTTTCTGGGATCGCACCTCTGCGATGCCCTGCTCGGCGATGGCTACTCGGTGGTCGCGGTCGACAACCTCCTCACCGGTCGGCTTTCGAATCTTGAACACCTCAAGAAGGACGGCCGTTTCGAGTTCCGGCAAATCGATGTCTGTGAGCCCTTCGATTGCGGACCGGTCGACTACGTCTTTCACTTCGCAAGCCCCGCCAGCCCGGTGGATTATGCCCTGCACGGAATTCCCACGCTGAAAGTCGGGTCGGTCGGCTCGTTTCACGCTCTCGATGTGGCCAGGAAATACGGGGCGAAATACCTGGTGGCGTCTACGTCGGAGTGTTACGGCGATCCGCTGGAACATCCGCAGAAGGAAACCTACTGGGGACACGTGAATCCGATCGGGCCACGTTCGGTGTACGACGAGTCGAAGCGGTTCGCGGAGGCAGCCACGGTTGCGTACCGGCGCTACTACGACGTCGACACGCACATCGTGCGCATCTTCAACACCTACGGGCCGCGCATGCAGATCAACGACGGCCGGGTCGTGCCGAACTTCATGCGGCAAGCGATGCGTGGCGAGGACCTCACCGTGTACGGCGATGGCAGCCAGACACGCAGTTTCTGCTTCGTCAGCGACGAGATCGAGGGCATCCTGCGGCTCTCGCGGTCGGACGAGCACGAGCCGGTCAATATCGGGAACCCGACCGAGTTCACGATTCTCGAGTGCGCGCAGAAAGTCTTGCAAGTGACAGGATCATCGAGCCGGATCAGTTATGAACCCCTGCCGGTGGACGATCCCAAGCAGCGACGGCCGGATATCGGCAAGGCGAAGCGGCTTCTGGGATGGGAACCGAAAGTGGATCTGGAGACTGGCTTGCGGATGTCGCTCGACTATTTTCGCGAGGCGGTTTCGGCGGACTCGTCCGTGCGGGCCAGTTAGATTTCGCCTCGGCAGGTTAGCGGTTCCAGGGGTCTCCGACCGGCCCGATCTCGGCGTCTTCCCCTGATTCCGAAAGGAGCCTGATCAGCGACTGCAGGTGGTCGTTGTCCTCGGGCGTGTTGAGGTTCAGCTTGACGCCCATTCCGAATCCGGGATGCACGGACTGCACAACGCCGCGCATTTTCAACTTCATCTCCTGCGTGCGGACCACGATTTCAATTTGCGTGCCGGAGGCAAATGGAGTCGGCATCTCGATGTAGCAGCCGCCGGCGCTGATATCAGTGAGGCTGCATCGGTTGGGCACGGGGATTCCCGCGCGGTACACATCCGCACCCAGACGGCAGGCGTGGCGCGATTGTCCACGACGGTTCCCCGGATTCGTCCGCAGACGTGCAAGGCCACGCTCCGGATTGTCAGGCTGAGGCTTCGTTCCCGGAACGGACGTCTTTGCTATGGGGGCGCCGGTTCTCGGCACCTGTGGAGCGGAACTTTGCGACGGCGCATTACTCTTCAGCCAATTACTCAGGACACGCCGCGATGAAGTCGGGACGGTGACGAAGCGCATTCCCACCCTGCCGTCAGAATCACGCCAAACCACTTCTCCCGAAAGGCGAATGAGCGAAGTGTGCCCCGGCAGAGCGAACTGAAAATAGACGCGGCAATCGGGCGGCAGCTTGCGGTCACTCTGAAGGGCGGTACCCTCATCGCTGAGATCGATCAACGTGGCCGGGACATTTTCCACATTCGCGTAGTCGAGTGTGGCGCTGGCCTGGACGGAGACGCGGTTGTTGCGGCGTCGTTCGCGCTTGATGAGAGAGCGAGCGGCGCGGAAGCTGCTCGACGCCCGGTCCTCGGACACGGGCTTATACAAAACAAAGTTGACGCCCTCGGCGAACAACCGTCGCACGTCGTTTTCGTTCTTGACGAGAGCAACGGCGAGAAGCGAAGCCTTGTCCGCCCCTGCGCGGATCTTCTGCAAGACGCCGATCGCAGACGATTCGTCTTCGCAATCAACCACAACAGTATCGAAGCGACTCTGCGAGAGACGTTCGAGCGCCTGCGAAGTGGTCGAGCAGTGCTCGACACTCAAGCCCAGTTGTTCCAGGATGTGGCGCAATATCTCCGTCGTAGGATCGTGCGCACACACTACGAGACTCGTCAGCGCCATATGTTTCGCATCCTAAAGTTACGGTTGCGCAGGTACAAGTTACCCGCGTAATCGAGAACAATGGAGACTGCTTGACCTCGCCTTAACCGAGGTCACCAACGTCACAAAGCGCGATTCTTTGCGGTTCGAGCAAGGCGTCCCCAAGTAGTTCGGATTGCGGGACTTGAGGGGCGCTGCAGCTGGAGTCGTCGAGAACGGGTGATTTTCTGTTCAGAAGTCTGAGTCACTGTCGTTACCCGCCTGAAATTACGTTACGTAAGACCATTCACCGCCCGGTACGGCAGTGTTTTGACGCTCTTACTGGGTGTCCCTACGATGAATTGAGTTCGGCGGCGTCCTGCAGCAAAGAGCATGTGCGGGCGCTGTCTACTCATTTAACGCAAAGCATTTTGGACAGTTTCTCAGTACTCGCGGCAGGCGGTGGAGATTTCGCATGACTTCTCTACAGCACAAGGCACAAGGATTCCTTCCCCCCGAAAAGAGATGGCTGTGAAGCGGACAATTCGTGGATTCTCACTGCTCGAAGCACTGATGGGCATGGCGATCGGGCTGATTGCGACGGCGATTACGTTCATCAGCCTGCAGCCGGTGCTGAAGCAACAACACGTCACGACAGCGTACAACGAAACGTTGACCGCGATGCGGCGCGCGCGCGACCAGGCGGCAGCCGACATGCGCGTGTATGTCGTCACGTTTACGCCGCCCGGCACGATTACGATCACGCAGAACAGCACGACGGGACCGGTGCTTTTGACCACGGTGATTCCGATCGACGTGACGTTTCACGTGGAGCCGGGTCTGCCGACGTCGAACATCACCGCCCCGACGACTCCGGATGGATTTGGCACAGCCGCCTACGCGATTGATTTTGATCAAGGCGTAGGCCCGGGTGGAAGCACGACGATTTACTTCCAGCCGGACGGAACCGCACTCGACATCAACGGCAACGTTAACAATGGCGTGATCTACATGGGGCGACCGGGCGAGATCTACAGTTCGCGAGCCATCACGCTATGGGGCACGACCGGGAGACTCCGTGGCTGGCGCTACTACCAGACCCCGGCGCCGGGTTGGAGGCAACAGTGAAAATTCCCCGCACGAATTCGAAGAGAAACGGCGCGTCAGGCTTTTCGTTGATCGAGGTCATGATCTCGATTCTCTTGCTGACGATGGGGATGTTGAGCATGCTGAGCGTGTTTGGAGTCGCGGTGAAGGCGACTCAGACCTCTCAGGAGGATATGATCGCGCGGCAATTGGCCTCCGAGGCGATCGAGAGCGTGTACACGGCGCGCAACACGTCGCAGTTGTCGTGGACGGCCATCCAGAATGTATCGAACGGCGGCGTGTTCGTAAACGGTCTGCAGCCGATCACATGTGCCGGCCCGGACGGACTCGATGGTACTGCCGACGACGTGAACTGCGTTCCGACAACAGCCACCGGAGCAGCTTGCCCGGGAGGAGTGCGGTGTCTGAGCGAACCGGGTAAAGACGGAATTGTCGGAACGCCGGACGATCAGATCGTATCGCTGGCCAACTTTACTCGCCAGATCGTGATTACGCCGATGACGGACGTAAACGGCAACGTGATCCCGACGCTGAATTCCGTCACCGTAACGATTCAATACACGAGCACTGCCAACAAGCAGCAGAAGAGCTACGTCATCACCGAGTACGTATCCAGTTATCACTGAGGATGGGAACCATGCGGCTGAAGGCTCGCGGTTTTACGATGATCGAAATGCTGGTTTCAATGGCGATCGGCGCCATCGTTCTGGGCACGATTGTGCAGCTTTTCGATCAAGCCCTGAAGGTGACGTGGGTCACATCGCAGAGATCCGAGCTGCAGCAGGATTTCCGCGCTTCCATCAACCTCATGTCGAAGGATATTTCGATGGCGGGGGCTGGGGCGCTTGGGCAACAGGGCTTGTCGCAGAACAGCGTTGCGCTGCCAGTCTCGGCGACACTGCCCGTCTATCCGTGCAACACGACTACTTGCAACTTCATCAACGGCGCGCCCGTGACTTATCCCTTGGTGTCTGGAGCGCGCTACCTGTACTCGATCATTCCTGGACCAAACCTGGGAATCATTATCAACGGGCAGACAACCGACATCCTGACGGTGTCGTACACCGACGCGAACCTCGCGCTCAATTGCTACGCGGTGACGTATAGCAGCGCAACCAACATCATTTTCACGCTGCCGGCGGTCCTGCCTTCGACGTGCATCCTGCCGACGGGCATTACTGTGCCGCAAGCGTTGAACGATCCGGTTGTTGGTCTGAAAGCCGGGGACATGCTGCTGTTCAGCGTGAGTGGTGTGGGACCTGCGGCGATTGGAGTGGTTAATACGGTCTCGGCATCCACGTGCGCTGGACAGCCCTGCTATACGGTAAATTTTGCGGCCGGGGATCCGGGACACATCAATCAGCCCACCGTCGCCGTTGGCAGCCTGCTGGCGTTAGCGCCCCCGAAGAGCATTCAGACCGCGGTACGGCTGCTGCTGATCACGTACTACCTCGATATTTCCCCAGTGGACGGCGTCACGCCACGGCTGATGCGAGTCCAGAATGGAAGAACGCCAGCTCCGGTGGCGGAGAACGTGGCCTACCTGAAGTTCACATTTGACGTATTCAACGGCGGCGGCGTTTCAGCAAATCAAGCCTCCCTGCCCGCAGGCACCACACCAGCCATGATCACCAAGGTGAACATTACGCATATGTCCATGCGCAGTCAGCTGGCAGGTGCGGTCGGGTATCAGGGACTGGACATGCAGACATCGGTCGCGGCACGCAATATGACATTCCAGCAGGAGTACCCGATTACGGGATCAGCATATTGATGGCTGGAGTGAGGATTGGAAGCAAGGATTGAGGAGAAACAAGATGCAAAGCGCCAGATTCGGTTCACGAGGATTCACTCTCATCGCAGCCCTGCTGCTGCTTGTGCTGTTGTCGGGCTTCGCGCTGGGTCTGCTTCTGATGGTCAACACCGAGCAACGCGTGGGTGGAAACGACGTCAACAACAACTATACGTTCCACGCGACCGAGGGCGCGATCGAAAAGGCTAGTTCCGACCTGGGGAATTTGTTCAAGAACGTCCAGGCACCGAATGCAGCCCAGATCTGCACGCTGAGCAATAACTATCCGACGTGGGATTCGTCGGTTACTTATCCGGCGTATAACATCGCCCCGGTATCGGGCTGCAGCGCGCCTTTGACCACGGTATGGGGACCGATCTCGGCGGGACCGGACCAGGGCCTTTATGCACAGATCATCCCAGTCACGATGAACGCCTCGGCGCAGCGAATCAGCGGCGAAACCGTCAGCATGACGCGGACGGCGGAAGTGGCGTTGATCCCGGTGTTCCAGTTCGGCGTGTTCTCGGATTCTGACTTATTCTTCGGACGCAGTCCGAACCTGGGTTTCGCGGGCCGCGTTCACACGAATGGCGACCTTTATCTGGGCGTGGCGGATGGCGCGAACCTCGTGTTTGGCGACAAGATGAGCGCATGGGGCAACGTGGTTCGCCAGGTGATGGACAACAACGTGGTGGCGTCGGGAAATAACGACGGCGGCGTCGTGATGATTCCCACCGCAAACAACGGCTGCTCTGCCCAGATGGCGAATGTGGCGGCCGCGACGCCCAGCGCGACTTGCGTGAATATCGCAGGCACGGCTTTGGGAGGTTCGAACGGCAGCGTTGTCGGCGGCCACGGTTCGGCGCAAACCGGCTCGACGTGGGTCAACGTCTCAACGGGAACTCTACAGAGTTACCTGATCGATGGAAACGGCGCTGCAAACAGCAATACGCCCGGCCTGTACAGCACGGGCGCTTCCAGACTGTCGTTGCCATTCGTTAATGGTACGACGCAGCCATACCAGATCATTCGCCGGCCACCTCCCGGAGAGTCGGTAAGCTCGGTGCTTGGCGCATCGAGGTTGGCCAATGAGGCGCAGATTCGAATCCTGTTGAGCGACAAAGAGGCGGACCTGCACCTGAACGACTGGAACGGAGACGCCACGCAGGACGTGGAACTCTCGACGGGCGCTCCGGAAATCGCGGGCAGCACGCAAGCAAGCTTTACGGTCGGCACGAACACGTATTACCTGGCCGAAGCCGCTTGTGGCACCGCGGCTATCGGCACTGCGTGCACGAGCGGCGATCCACGGTTTGTGGAACCTCCCTACGTTCTGAGCGGTGCGACGGCCACGCAGGCTGCTTCGCAGGCGGAGTGGCCGCTGATCAATGGGTGGCTGCTGGTGGAAGTAAAGTGGGCCAGCGACGGGCTGTGGCACGGCGTGACCAAAGAATGGCTGGGCCTGGGATTTGGCCGCGGATTAGCGGTTCCGGCGGCACCGGGAACAAACACTCTTACGTATTACAACGGCACGAGCACAGTGTCGGTGACTGACATGAGGAATGCCATCCTGTATCTGCAGGTGCAGGCAGACCGCGATGGTGATGGCATCATTAACAACACCTCCACGACCAAAGACGCAGTATCGTTCCGGCCAGTGGGATCAGGCTCGGTGATCACCACACCGCAGACGCCTTACGGCACCAACTCGCAGTACAACTGGTATCCGATCAACTTCTACGACGCGCGTGAAGGCGAAAACGACGACGTGCGCAGCTCCACATTCCCGTACAGCAGCAGCGGAACGGCGAATGCGTCATGCACGGCCAACGGCATCATGAACGCGGTCGAACTCGACGTAGGCAACCTGAAGGCGTGGCTGGCAGGCACGACGGGCACGACGGGAAGAAACGTCGATTACGCCACGCAGAACGGTTACATTCTCTACTTCTCGGATCGGCGCGGGATGCAGTATGACCCGACCCACAGCCCCACGGCACTTCTGGGAGCTTATGGGTTCGAGGATACGGTCAACTACAGCGCGGGTGGATCGTTCCCGCCTGACGGAAGACTTGAACCAGCTAACTACAATGGCGTTTCGCCCGAAGATGTTGAGCAGTGGAACGACGGCACCGTGTCAACCTATGGCGCAAAGACCGTGGGCGATGCATTTGGGACGCAGTTCGCCAACGACACCGACACCGCCAGTCCGAAGAATCCGTACGCTCATCGCTTTCTCTGCTATACGGTCGGCCGCGCCAACCGGGTGACGGGAGCGCGTCACGTAATGAAGCTGGTGGACGGCTCGCTCGGCAACTTGCCGACTATGCCTCCGGGCAACGCGACGAATAACTGCTCGCAGACCGCAACGAATCCGACAGGGTGCGGCGGATTTACAATTGGGTCGGAAAATCCTGTTTACATCCAGGGGAACTACAACTCGAACTGCCCCGTCTCTGTCGGCGGATCGCCTTCGCCATGCACTCCGGCCAACGCGAACTACGATGGAACCTGGACGAGCACCACGGCACCCGAGCCCCTGCACTCCGCGGCTGGCATCATCGCGGACACGGTCACGCTACTCTCCAACAACTGGCAGGACGCGGGTGTGTCCACCTCGACCACGAACGGAAGCCTGGTGAATCCGGTCAACACAAACAATGGTCAGAACGTTCCGGCATACCAGCCCAACCGGATTGCCGTGACAACCTACTACCGGGTAGCGATCGCCGCGGGCAAGACGATTGCCTTCAGCAACGTTGCACAGAATCCGGAGTTTGGATTCGGCAGCGACGGTGGTGTCCACAACTTCCTGCGCTTCATCGAAGACTGGGGTGGCATTTCGGCGCAACAGAGCTTGTATTACAAAGGCTCTCTCGTGAGCCTGTTCTTCAACACGTACAACACGGGCACGTTCAAGTGCTGCAACCTCGTTTACAATCCGCCTGATCGTCAATACACCTTCGACGGGCTGTTCGCGGTGCCGCAGAACCTGCCTCCGGGTACACCGATGTTCCGTAATGTCGACAACCTCAGCTACCGCCAGAACTACACGGCGCGTACAAACTAACCGAGCAGCATTTCGCTCAACGAAACCCCGCGTCCATGGGCGCGGGGTTTTCTCTTGCCCTGAGATATCCCAAAGATCGCCGATTCCTTTAGAATCACTGCACCCAGCTTCTTCCCGAGGAGTATTTCTTGAGTTTCGACGGACGACACGAAAGCCCTGCGAATCTGCGGTGGGCCCGAATCTTGTATTGGGTTGTGGCGCTGGTTACATGCGCACTGTTCCTCGTTCCGGCCTTCATCATTCGGCCCTTCGCATTTCAGTCTCCACGCGGGTTAATGGCCGCAATCACGATCAAGCAGTGGGCACCTCTGTGCACCGCGGTAGGCTTCGCGATTTGCGCGGTCTTGTTCCTCTTACTTTGGCCAAAGATGCGGCGTTGGAGCGGCATTCTGTTGGGAACGAGCCTGCTGCTGGTCGCGGCCTGTAGCGCGATGACGCGGGTGAACTACTTCGAATGGATGTTCCATCCAGTCCATCAGCCGGGCTTTGAGCCGGTGGCCCAAGTCAAGCTCGACTCCGGCGAGATGGTACTGGCTTTGAATTTCAGTGGGGACGCGCGCTCTTATCCCGTCCGCGAAATGGCGTATCACCACATCGTGAATGATGTGGTCGGCGGCGTGCCAGTGGCGGTGACGTATTGAACGCTCTGTCACACCGGTCTGGTGTGGAAGAGTACGGTCGCAGGCAGGGTGCTGCACTTTTATCTGGCGGGCATCAACAATCAGAACTTTCTGATGCGCGACAAGGAAACCGGAACCTGGTGGCAGCAGATCACAGGCAAGGCCATCTATGGGCCTCTGAAGGGATCTGTGCTCGCGCTCGCGCCGAGCGATGAACTCAGCTTCGGCCTGTGGAAATCGGAGTCGCCGGGCGGGCAGGTGCTTAAGGCAGTGGCAAAGGACCAGAAGGAATATGACAGCAAGTGGGAGGCTGAAGTCGAGAAGCTGCGACTGGTCGTCACGTTCCCGGGGACTGAGCTGAAATCGAGAGACGTGATCGTCGGGATCGATCTTTCGGGTGAGAGCAAAGCTTATCTGGTGGACACCATTTTCAAGCAGAGTCCGATTCAGGACCGCGTGGGCGGAAACCCTGTACTGATCCTGGCGGGCCCGGATGGGAAATCGGTTCGCGCATTCGTGAGCCGTCTGAAAGACGAAGACGTCGAGTTTTTCCGCAAGAACGGAGCGCCGGATATGGTTTTGGTCGATTCGAGCACAGCCAGTGAGTGGAACTTCAAGGGCTGCGCGATAAGCGGTCCCGCGACGGGCACATGCCTGACGGCGCTGCCGGCCATCAAGGATTTCTGGTTCGACTGGCGAAACTACCATCCGGATACTTCCATCTATCATCGCTGAGGAGGACTCTTGTCATCGATCAAAGCGATCTTCTGGGACGTGGGCGGCGTGCTGGCCAGCAACGCATGGGATCGCAGCCAAAGAGAACAGGCGCTGGCGCATTTCAAACTGGACGAAGAAGAGTTCGCGGACCGGCACGAGCTGGTGGTTTCGTCGTTCGAGCGCGGGAAAATCAATCTCAATGAATATCTGGAGCGTACGGTCTTCTATCGATCCCGGCCGTTTACACAAGACGAGTTCCGCAACTACATTTTTTCCTTGTCGCAGCCGAAGCCGGAAGTATTGTCCTTTGGCAAATCTCTGGCAGACTCGGGGCGGTACCTGATGGGAACGATCAACAACGAATCCCTCGACCTGAATCTGTATCGCATCGAAAAGTTTGGACTGCGGGCGATCTTCCGGGTTTTTATCAGCTCGTGCTTTGTGGGCTATCGAAAGCCGGAGCCCGAGATCTACAAACTGGCTCTCGAGATTACGCAGCAAGCCGCAGAAGAGTGCTGCTTCATCGACGACCGCGCGCTGAATTTAGAGGTAGCGAAACGGCTGGGGATGCGTGTTATTGAGATGGATGGTGTGGATCAACTTCGAAGCGACTTGAACAAGCTAGGAGTGCAGCTGTAATCGTGCGCGCCCGTTGCATCACGGCTTGCGAGGCGCGGGTGGCCTTGCGGGAGTGGTCATAGGGCCGCTCGCCTTCGGGGCATCGGCTTCTCCGGCCGATAAGCTTAAGTCACTCGACCAGCAGTCCGCGATAATCCTCCACTCGGCGTTGGACTGACGGCTGAGGACCATCAAATATTTTCCACGCTCTTCGCGGCGCTTTCCAATCGCCGTCGGGACGAGCATTTTGCATCGACCCGCCTCGTAGGCCATCTCTCCGACAACATCGACCCGCAGAATGTCCAGTTCCACTTCACCGAGACCGGCGTCGAGAGCGGTAAAGAAAAATTCACGGATGGCAGGTGCACCGCGGACAGCGGGATGGTTCGGCCGCATCACGATCGCATCCATGGCATAGGTGCTGACAAGATCGTCGAGCTGGCGGCTGTTGCAAGCGACCGCCCAATCCTGCGTGACCTTGCGGACAGCGGCCTCCGCGCGGCTGACGACTTGCTGTGTTCCGGGAGCTCTAAATCTCGCGGCTTCACGCGGCGGAGTACTCTCAGGAGCAGCCGCTCTTCCCCCACCAAGGCTGAAGTCGGGACTCGATGAAAAATAGTGGTGGTGATAGTGGTGGTGGTAGTGATGGGGACCACTTGGCGCGGTAGGGGATGTGGGCGAGGCATCTTCCGATCGAGCCGACTTGATCTCGATGGGCAATCCGCACATGCCGCAGAAGCGGCTTCCCGGGCGGTTCTTGTGACCACAGACCGAGCAGAGAGGCGATGCGGAGGGATCCGCAAACGACTCCTGACTCTCCGAGCCCGTGTCACCGACGGATTCCGCAGCAAGACGCTGCATTGCCGCGATCGCCTCGGGGGCTGGTTGCGGACGGCGCATTTCGGACTGAAAGCGCTTGAAAAACTCTTCCGCCGACGGATTCAGGAGAAAATCGTCGTCAGGAACAGACGAGGAGCCGGAAGGCTGACCCGAGGGTGGATCTTTTTTGAAATCTGCCATTGAGCTAAGACATTTTAGATCAAGGGCAGAACTAGCGGCTTGAAAACTCGACCTTCCCTTCGGTCTCGGTCGGGACACCGTTGCACGTCGCGGGGCGGTAACGCCATGCGCGAACCGTGTTCAGAATCGCGTGATCCTCGCTCGTGCCTGAGCTTTCGAGAAGCAGCGGACTATGAACACGGCCGTCCGTTCCCACGATAAAACTCACCTTGATTTTCAAGCTCGGGTCGGTGTTTTCCATGACCGGATTGGGAGTGGTGAGGGCCTCGGGCGGCTGGGTCGCTTCGCAGCGGGAGCGAGCGCTAGTGTGGGGAACGTCGGCGAACTCTGAGCTACGGACAGGAGTCTTCGCGAGCCGTGCCTCTCGTTTAACGACGGGAATCGTCGTCGAAACCCAGAAAGTACCAGTTTGCGGTACGGAAGCAAATGCTGGAATCGCGGTAAGAATCAAAATTGGCCAGAGCTTTCGCGCCACCATGGTCCCTGCCTGGTTTCCGAAATCGTGTGCAAGAATCTCTTTTCGGAACTGCCTTATAGAAAAGCAATTGGCACGCCAGCGAAGATATCGCGGCATACCATTGATAAATAACTAGTTACGAGATGGCGCTAGGCGACGTTCTGCTGAAGAATGCAAATAGTTGCGTCTTAAGATCAAAACTGAGTGTGCTGATCCCGAATTGAAACGGGTGCCGCAAATTCGGCACTCGGGGTCCTTGCGCCCAAAGAAAGCGGGAACCAATACTTGCGCCAAGGGGGGAGACTCCCATGTTCTCACGATCTGCGGGCTATGCCGTACAGGCGCTGACCTATCTGGCCGCTCAGCCACCCGGGAAATTGACCGGGGCGCGCGAGATTGCCGGGGAAGCGCAGATCCCAATGCCATTCTTGTGGAAGATCCTGCGGAATCTCAGCCAGAAGAAGCTCGTGCGCTCATTCAAAGGAGTGCGGGGCGGGTACGAGCTGGCGCGGGCGGCCGAAAAGATCTCAGTTACACAAGTCCTGGCTGCGAGTCCCGACGCCCGGCATACCGACTACTGCGTGCTGGGCCTGGACCAATGCAATGAAGTCACTCCCTGTCCTCTGCATGAATCCTGGAAGACAGTGCGGAGTCAGATCGATGACTTGTTGACGGAAACGAGTCTCGCCGATCTGGCTCGTAACGCACGCCGGCGGAAATCGAAGAGCGCGAACCTCCGGACCAGCCGGAAATCCGCACGACGAGGCTGAAGGGCCCGTCCTTCCGGGCTCTCCCCATTCCCCTCGCGATTGTGACGCACAACGCAGGTGCGCGTGAGCGAGATCACATCATTCTATGAGTATGTTGGGGAGAATCCGTGTTGGGCGGCCTTTGACCGTACCTTTGGTCCAGTTCTAAGAGGGAGGGGTGACCCTATGTTCGAACAAGAAGTTGAAATGGAACAGCGCCAATCCTCAGTGGTGCCGCTGTTATTGATTATTGCCATGATCCTGGCCTTCGTAGGCGTTGCCGCTTACTACGTGATTCAGAACCAGAAGACTCTGCCGGCGGCGGAAGCCGCGTTATTGATTGAGCAGTCCCTCAAGGCCGATGGTCCGGCGACGATCCACTTCGAAAGCGGCAAGGTGGTGGCATCGATGCAGGAGCGTCCGCAGGACGCAAACTACAGGCTCTTCGAGAAGGCGGGCCTGCTGAAGCTTGGGAAAGACAACGGGCATTTCACCCCCGTGGAACTCACCGCCGCTGGGCGAAAGATGCTGGATGAAATTCCGGGCGTAACGAACACCAAAGATGCCAAAGGCGACAGCGTTGAGCACGTGGTGCCGATTGCCGAGCGGAAACTGGTGGGGACGCCGAAGGTCACCATGACGGGCATGGGGCGCGCGACGGCCGAATTTACGTGGGCATGGGAACCGAACAAGATGGGCGAACTGCTCGATGCTTCGGGCCCGCTCGTAAAAAGCTTCAGCACGTGGGACCGCGCGACACTGATCGACAAGTACGGCGCCAAGTTCTATCACGGCGAACCGAACAAGGTGACGACCGCCTTCGTACGCGGCGATAAGGGATGGCAGATCGCACCGCCCCAATAGATCGGGACACGCTTAGGCAGGTTTCAACGAACGCAGCGTGATGAGAGTGATTTCCGGTGCGCAATTCCAGCGCACGGGAACGTATAAGGTCCCGATTCCGACATTCGTGTAAAGCGACAGGCGATCGATGGTTCTCAGGCCACGCGGGTACTTGCGCCCCAGCGTGGGCAAGTAGACGGGACCAAGCAGCGGCAACCGAATCTGTCCGCCGTGAGAATGCCCGGACAATTGCAGATCGACGGGGTATTTCGCGGTATGGTCTGCGAAGTCCGGTTCGTGAGCCAGCAACACGACGGACTCCTCCGGAGAAATCCCTTTCAGGGCGGCGTCGAGATCGGCGTGCCGGGCCAGCACATCCGCAAGACCCGCGAGCCAAAATCTGTGGCTATTCCGTTCGATCGGCGCTGCGGAGTTGGAGAGGACGTTGATTCCCCCCGCTTTTAAGGCCTCGGTAACGTGCACGGGGTCGGAAAATGCGTCGTGATTGCCCAACACGGCCCACACGCCGTGCTGCGCCCGTAGGTCCTTCAACACTTCACTGCATGGATCCGCCTGAAGCGCGGCCCGCTTGTTGCGTAACGCGCTTTCGATCGCAGGCGCGCTCACAAAATCTCCTGTGAGTACGATGAGATCGGGCTTTAGAGCATTCGTTATCTGCACCGATTTCCGGATCGGGATGATCGAGAAGTAGGGATCGAAGTGAAAATCGCTGAGCTGGATAATGGTGAAACCGTCAAATTCTTGCGGGAGACGGGGCAACGGTATGGCGACGCGTACCAGGCGAGGATGGTTCGGTTCCAGGACCGTAGCATCGGCCCCAATCGCAAGCGCACCCGCGGCGGCAGCGATTTTCAGGAAACGGCGTCTGGTAGTGGAAGCAGAGGTCAATCGGTGTAGTCAGCCCTAGACGCCGATGCGCAGCGATGAAACGCTGCGCATTCGGGGCGCTTAGGTTCGAAAATACAGTAGCAACTCAGTTCAGGAGATCCTGCGTCAATTTAACGGCATTCAACGGCGAGCCCTCGGTAGAGAAATAAATACTGTGTGCCTGCCCCGAGGTGCTGTTGTTATCGACGATGATGCCGCTGGTGCCGCCGAATTCCTGAGGGGAATTCGGGCCACCCACACCGTTAGCGAGCGACAGGATACAGCCATTGGTACCACTCACGCAGTTGCGCGTGACGCCCCAGAAGAAGAAGTCGGTGCCACTGGCCCCGATATTCTGATTGAAGAATTCGGTGACTGGACCGCAGCGCGCGGCATTGCTCGTTGATACATTGTTTGCAGCCGCGCTGGTCAAGTTTCCGCTACCGTTGAACGGAAGCAGGTAGGTGGCTGGAATCGTGCTGGCAGAGGCTGTTCCGCAAACCAACAGATGCCCGGAACCGGGCGTTGTGAAGTTGTTATCGAAATCGCCGTCGTACAAATTGACGGCAGTGCCACCGGTACTACCCTGCCCAATACTGATACGGGCCTTCTCGGCCAGCGTTGTGGTGGCCATCTGTACCACTACGGCACTGTGACTTGTGGTGGAATCGTTGGAAGAGATCGCAAAGACGCTGTTGCCGCTATCGAGGAGCGGCGAGTCGATGATGGAAGGGTTGAGCTGGCCGTTGGTACCGACTGCATGGCTAGTCACGACCGGGGTGGCGGAATTTACATTCGTGGTATAGATGCTGCCGTTTCCACCTCCCAGGTAGACGTCGCCGTTGACATCGAGGACAGGACTGGTAAAGACACCAGCCGCGCGAATCGTGATCGGCCAAGGAGCGGTCGCTACAAGAGCGGGAGCGCCGGTAAACACAGGATGAATTTTGTAGAGTTTTCCGTCGTCGGCCGCGACATAGGCGGAGTCCGACGGGTAGTCGATCCATGGCGAGGATCGAGTGTCAGAGTTCGCGACGATCGTTAACGAAGTCATCTTCCCGGCAGGAGGGGCAACGGAGGATGTCGCTGTACCGTTGGAGCCGATTGCCGGAATCGTCAAGACGTGAAAGATCGTGGTTTTGGGATTGTTGACCACCGTTTCCACGAACGCCACTTTCTTTCCGTCCGACGACAGCACTGGCGAAGTCTGGATTCGGCCGCCAGTGGCCGTTGTCGTGTTGTAGGAAAACAATACTGACGGCTGCGTGGTTTTGCACAACGGACTCCCGTTTCCAGTGTAAAGGTTGTAGAAGGCGATCATTCCTGGCTGCCCGCCCGTGGCGCCCGCAACGTTGAGCCCGTAAATCACGAAGTCAGTGGTGCAGTTCGCGGCGGTGATGGGAAGCGTGGGGTCCGAGTTCCACTTCGCCGGATACATGCCCAACGCGATCCTTCCGGTACCAAGGGGATAGCTCCAGTCCGGATGGCTAGCCGGGGCAGTGAAATCTGGAGCAGAGACCGGGTTTAATGGCCTTGGCCTCGACTGAGCGAGCGCCTCCTTAAAAAGCTGGATGGCCGCTCTTGGCTCGCGAACCGCGATTTCAGGGTGCTGGTGCAGCATGGCCGAACTGAACTTGAGGCGGTGATGAGTCCAGTCTTCCGGGAAACCGAATCCGCGGCCACGGTCCTCGGCAACCTGTGCACTGAGAGCAGAGACCAGAAATCCCAGAAAAGTAATTTGTGCAATCTTGCGTGTACGGAGAGCCCAGCGCCGTGGATGCATCAACTATTCTCCTTC
>Ga0210401_10000724_pt1 | contig 40079 bp, 40 predicted proteins | sample IncBWH32MmetaG_FD_150866 | JGI IMG/M metagenome (GOLD analysis project Ga0210401, IMG submission 150866) | Forest soil microbial communities from Barre Woods Harvard Forest LTER site, Petersham, Massachusetts, United States - Inc-BW-H-32-M | ecosystem: Environmental > Terrestrial > Soil >... | reverse complement strand
GGAGCAGTGGAATTGAACGGGGAGCCCCTCAAACAGGGCGACGGCGCCGCGGTTAGCGATGAGTCGAAGCTGGTGATCCAAGGCGTTGAAGACGCCGAAGTCCTGCTGTTCGATCTGGCGTAATCCGACCGATTGTAGAGACGTAGCTAGCTAAGTTTTCCATGATCCTGCTGGCTCACAACGGATCATGAAAATGCGCCGACGTGGAATCAATCACTTACGGCTATTTTCGAGGGAGTCTCTACAGCGTCGTTTGTGATTCAATGGTGGACTGAGGTAAGCCCGTGGCAGACGCGTCGAAGCCGCCTTCCTCGATTCCCACCGGCGTCGCAGCGGTTGCAACCATCTTCTTCCTTGCTGCGACCTATCTCGGTTTGATCGGATTGCTCATGCTCGCATGGCCCGGGACAGCGTCCATGGCACTGGGAACCCCGCTGCTCAGCGGTTTGGAGCTGGCTGGGCCTTACATGTTTTTGTTAATGGCAGGAGTGGGAGTGCCCATAGGATGGGGATTGCTGCGGCTGAACAACTGGGCGCGGCGAGCGGCCATTGCTGTGGGATTTATTGGAGTCGTGATGCTGATCCCCTCCGTTTCGGCTGCGGCGGTGAATTTTCGTGAGTCGCTGCTTTGGGGCGGACTGGGAATTATCGTTCGTGTGATGATCGTCTGGTATCTGTATCAAGAGCCAGTAAAGCGAGCCTTCGCAAGAGACTAGCCACGGATTCACGCAGATCAGCAATTTCAAACCAATGCTTTTCAGATCCGTGAAATCAATGGCTGATTTTTTTGCCTCTTTGCCTTTACCGGCTCTTCCTCGCCCACGCGTCGGCTGACTTCAAACTTCATCTTTCCGGCTTGCTTGTCCGCGTCGACGATCACGTGATCGCCGTGCAGCACTTCGCCATCGAGAATCTTCAGCGCCAGCGGATCCTGCACCAGCTTTTGGATCGCCCGCTTCAGGGGCCGCGCTCCAAAGTTTGGATCGAAGCCCGCCGCGAAGAGCAGGTCTTTCGCGGCATCAGTCAGCTCGATTGAGATCTTGCGATCGGCCAGCAAGTGCCGCAGGTCTTCGAGACGCAGCTCGATAATCTTTACCAGCTGCTCCTTGCCCAGCGGTTTGAAGATGATGATGTCGTCTACACGATTCAGGAACTCCGGCTTGAAGTGGCCATACAGAGCGTTCATCACGTGCTTCGAAGCCTCCTCGAAATCCTTCTCCGAGCGCAGGCCTTCTGCTTGCAGAAAAGATGACCCGAGATTCGAAGTCATAATGATCACCGTGTTGCGGAAATCGACCGTGCGGCCTTTTCCATCGGTGAGCCGGCCATCATCCATCATCTGCAGCAAGACATTGAACACATCGGGATGCGCCTTTTCAATCTCATCGAAAAGGATGACCGCGTACGGACGCCGCCGCACCTGCTCGGTGAGCTGCCCACCCTCTTCATAGCCAACATATCCCGGAGGCGCGCCGATGAGCCGCGATACGGCATGCTTCTCCATGTACTCGGACATGTCTATCCTCACCATGGCGTGCTCATCGTCGAAGAGGAACTCAGCCAGGGCGCGTGCCAGTTCGGTCTTGCCCACGCCCGTAGGGCCAAGAAAAATGAATGAGCCGATCGGGCGTTTGGGATCGCTCAAGCCCGCGCGCGAACGGCGAATGGCGTTTGCAACTCGCTCCAGCGCCTCGTCCTGGCCAACTACGCGTTGCCTCAGACGGTCTTCCATGCTGATCAGCTTCTTGACTTCTCCCTCTAGCATCTTGGACACCGGAATGCCCGTCCACTTGGAGACAATGCGAGCGACGTCTTCTTCGTCCACTTCTTCCTTCAGCATGCGCGCCTTGCCTTTAACTTCCATCTGGGCGGTGACCTTGTTGAGCTCCTCCTCGGTCTGGCGCAGCAGGCTGTAACGGATCTCGGCCACGCGCTGCAGATTTCCCTTGCGCTCTTCGGCTTGTTCTTCGATCTTCAACTGCTCGATCTGTTCTTTCAGAGCGCGAGAGCGGGCGATCAGCTCTTTTTCCCGCTTCCAGTTGGCCTTCAGCGTATTGGCCCGCTCGCGAATCTCCGCCAGCTCCTTGTCAATCAACTGGAGCCGCTCTTTCGAGCTACGGTCGTCTTCCTTCTTCAAGGCCTGACGCTCGATTTCGAGCTGCATCGCTTTACGCTCGAGCTGGTCGATCTCTGTAGGCATGGAGTCGATCTGAATTCGCAGCGAGGCGGCCGCTTCATCGATCAGGTCAATTGCTTTATCAGGCAGGAAGCGATCGGAAATGTAGCGATGCGACAAAGTCGCCGCGGCGACAATTGCCGAGTCCTTGATGCGCACACCATGGTGCACTTCGTAGCGCTCTTTCAGGCCTCGCAAAATCGCGATGGTGTCTTCGACATTAGGCTCGCCGACGAAGACGATCTGGAAACGGCGTTCCAGGGCAGCATCTTTCTCGATGTGCTTGCGGTACTCGTTGAGCGTGGTGGCGCCAATCGCGCGCAGCTCCCCACGAGCCAGGGCCGGCTTGAGCATGTTGGAAGCGTCCATCGCCCCCTCGGCCGCACCCGCGCCAATCAGCGTATGCAACTCGTCGATGAAGAGAATGATCTGCCCGGAAGAATCTTCTATCTCCTTCAGCACGGCCTTCAGGCGATCTTCAAACTCGCCACGATATTTTGCGCCCGCCAGCATGGCACCCAGATCCAGCGCAACCACGCGTTTGTTCTTCAACCCTTCAGGCACGTCGCCGGAGATGATACGCTGGGCCAGGCCTTCGACAATGGCAGTCTTGCCTACGCCCGGCTCTCCGATCAACACCGGATTGTTCTTGGTGCGCCGGGAAAGCACCTGAACCACGCGGCGGATCTCTTCGTCGCGGCCGATGACGGGATCAAGCTTGCCCCGACGCGCCTGCTCGGTCAGGTCGCGGGTATAGCGCTCCAGCGACTGATACTTCTCCTCGGGATTCTGATCGGTCACCTTCTGCGAGCCCCGCACCGAAGTGAGCGCTTTGAGGATCGCATCGTAGGTTGCGCCGTGGCGCACGAGGAGGTCCCGGGCCGCATCGCCCTTGAGTTGCGTGGCGGCTAAAAGCAGGTGCTCGGTCGAGACGTACTCATCCTTGAAGTTGCTGGCTTCTTTGAGAGCCTTGTCCAGCAACTGATTCAGGGAATTGGAGGTGGTTGGCTGGGCCGCACCGCCCGATACTTTTGGCAAGGTCTCGATTACGCCGTAGGCATCCTGCAAGACGGCTTGCGGACCAATCCCTATCTTCTCGAGCACCGGCGGAACGATGCCTTCCTTGTCCTCGACGAGGGCGGCCAGAAGATGCACCGGCATGAGCTCGGGGTTACCGTGCTCGGATGCCAGATTGCTTGCGCGCTGGACTGCTTCCTGCGCCTTGACTGTGAATTTATCCCAACGGATTGCCATAATCTTTCCTTGCTGCTATTGTCACCCTGCGCGAAGCGAAGGGTCTACGAATTTGTTTGAGTTGATGCGAAGATTCTTCGCCACGCTCAGATTGATAGGCGTTTAACAAAAACGGGAGACGGTTATCTCGCCGTCTCCCGCCAAAACTGTCGAGCCTTGCTCGACCGGACAGCCGAGGCGGCTGTCCCCACGTGTTCTCTGCTTACGCGGCCTTGCCTGGAGCCTTGGCTTCGAGGGTCTTCTCGCTGCCCACGTTGACTTTGATCTGCTTGGGCTTGGCCTCCGCCTTTTTCGCCAGGCTGATCTTCAGGATCCCTTTATTGTAAGCAGCCGAGACCTTCTCCGTATCCACGGTCTGGGGCAAGCTGAAGGAGCGAGTGAAGCTTCCATACTGCCGCTCCACGCGACGGAAATTCTCTTCTTTCTCTTCCTTCTCGAACTTGCGCTCGCCGTGCACGGTAAGGGTGTTGTTCTCGATACGGACGTCGATGTCCTTCTCGTCGATCCCCGGAACCTCGATCTTCAGCGTGATGTTGTGGTCGTCTTCGTACACATCCACGGGCGGGGCAAAAGCGCTCGTGGCTAAAGACTGGTCTTGCGTATCAGCACTGAACGAATCGCGGAACAGCCGGTTCATGCGATCTTGCAGTGTTGTAAACTCTCGGATAGGCTCCCAACGGGTTAGAACGGTCATGGTTCAATTCCTCCTTCAAAGACTTTGGAAATCTGATTTTATGGCTTCCTTACGCTTGTTTGGATGCCTAATTAGCGTAATGGAAGCATAAAATTTGAGCCTATTATTGTCAATATATTAATGGCTTCTTTTTCATTAACTTACGGCCAATACGATGCATTTCAAATAGGCGGTTTCCGGGACTGTTAGCAGTATGGGATGGTCTTTGGCCTGGGTTCGGTTCTCCACAACGCGTAGATTTCTGTGCATATCCCGTGCGGATTGGGTCACCATCTCCAGAAAGTCAGCCGGGCTGACGTGGTACGAGCACGAACAGGTGACGAGGATGCCTCCCCGACGGAGCATCTTCAGAGCCCGCAGGTTGAGTTCCTTATATCCGCGCAGGGCCGTCGCCAGATTGCTCTTGCTCTTGGCGAAAGCCGGCGGATCGAGGACGACGGTGTCGAAATGCTGCCCGGCACTGGCGTAGTCGCGAAGCAGGTCGAAGGCGTTCGCCTCAATCCATTCGATCCCGCGCCCGTTCAAGGCAGCGTTGCGATCAGCCACCTCGAGCGCTGGCCGTGAGCTATCTACGCCCGTGACCTTGGAACAGTGCTCGGCCAGGTGCAGGGCGAATCCTCCGTGGTAACAAAAGACATCCAGCGCTTCGCCGTGACCATACTGCGCCGCGGCGGCGTAGTTTTCCCGTTGATCGAGAAATGCCCCGGTCTTCTGGCCTTCAAAGGCTTCATAGTGAAAGCGCACCCCGTTCATGGAAAACACCGTCGTCCTCTGTTCGCCCTGCAACAGACTGGAGGACCGGGCAGGCAGTTGCTCCAACTCCCGCACGCGGGGATCGACACGCTCCGCAATTGCCGCCGGTTTCAATCGCTCCGTCAGCTCGGAAACGATGACTCGGCGCACTGCTTCCGGATCCATCGCCTGCGTGAGCACTTGCAATGAAAGGTGGTCATGGTAGCGATCCACAATCAGCCCGGGCAGGAAATCCGCCTCACTGAAGACGATCCTGTACGCATCCGTATCCCGGACCACTCGTTCGCGATAAGAAATCGCCTCCTGGAGGCGTTTCCGTAACAAACCATCGAGATCCCTTATAGCTTCTTTCGAAAGCATGCGGATCGCGATCTGTGAGGCACCGCTGTACAGAGCCGTACCTAAGAATTTCCCGCGCTCGTCCGCCACTCCAACCAGACAACCAGGAACAATGCCATCCGCTGCGACGATGTCAGAGCGATAGACCCATACGTGCCCGTCGTTGAGGCGGTTCGCTCCCTTACGGGAGACTTTGACCACGGGAAGCCCATGCACGACCGCTGATTTCTTAGGCATGATGGAATCTTACCCCGGCGAGCCTTGCGTGGGCGGAGCGGTGGCATTGGTTAGCGGCATTCGGACTTGGAGAGGACAATCCGCTGCCTGAAGCCATTCCCGCGAAGCGAAGAACACGACAAGGTGAAGGCGACCTTTGCTTAGGCGTCAGGTGCTTCTGGTTCAGAGTCTTCAACAGGCTTCGTATAGAGCCAAACGGCGAATAGCTACGCGCTCACAAGATACAACCCCGTTAGAACCAAATTCGAAATCATTGATCCGCGAACCACGCCGGTCCAGTAGCTTCTTGTGCGTTGCCAGTCAAGAACTTGGTAAGCAAAGCGTTGAACGCGGGCATGAACGCACCGACGCACGCTTCGATCCCACGAGCAACCAAGTACCCGATTGCGATCGCCCCGATGTACGGGTTGAGCAAGATGATTTTCAGCTTTTTCATTTGCCTCCGACGCCTAGATGATCGCTTGAAGACTTCTGGCTAGTCCCAAAATGGCCCGCCGCATTAAAATTAAACAGAAAGATCAGGAAAGCCCGACGCAAAAACTGAGAAGTGCGATGCGCTGACCTCCCCGTCTGAACAAACCAGCGAAAACGGTGACGAGAAACGAGATGGTTACGATGATCCTGCAATGAACAGGGACCCTGACGCTTCAGGACTCGGGCGTGTATGAGGGCGCCTACTATCAATCCGAGAGTCATAGCGCTCACTGCAACGAGAGCGGCGTTGAATCCAACAAATGCGGCGCGGTGCCGACGGTCGATTCCACGCTGTTTCTGGCTGGTGGTAAACCTCCAACCGACGAATCCAGCCGTGACGAGGGCAACCATGGGCAAGGCGGCCATTCCGTTAATCCGCAGTGACCGTAACAGCGGGTAAACACTTTCGCAACTCACCCACGTTCAGCTAGCGGCGGGATGCTCCGAAGCGATCGCTTCGCTTCTGGCGTGACTGTGCTTACGCGATTCCGCCCGCGCCAGATCAAGGTCTCGATGCAGAGCGTCAAGCGTTGCGGTAGGAAGTTCGTTCCCCCACTCCTCAAGCTCGGACGGGGACCAGCTCCCGTTCAGGCGGATGGCATCGTCAGTGAGGTCCTCAGGAAAGGCCAGCCGGTACTCGCCCTCGCGGACCAGGATGTCGCCAAGTCCGCGCCCAGAGGAGCTGTCGTACACGTGGCGGCTGGAGTCTCCCTTGTTGTTGATGTAAACCAGGAACACTTCCCCATGATCCTCGAAGTTCGGCCGGTAATACCAGGCTGGACTGGATTCGAACTTGGGGTGGGCCCTCCGCCGCCGGGCGATCACGGCTGGGTCTGGCTCCTCGTCATGCGCCGGATCGTGGTAAAGAATCCGCTGGCAGGACTCGCAGACGACCACTTGAGCTCCCGCCCGCACTTCATTGTAGGTCTGGGGACGCAGCATGACCTGGCATGCCAAACACTTGTGATCGCGCGCCTCGGAAAGGCCGCTTCCGCGGTGCTTCGCGACCCGATCATACTGACGAAGAAGATCGGCATCCACGCCGGCTCGCGCCGTATCGCGTTTGGCGTTCCACTCGGCCAGCTGCTTTTCGTCTTCCGCAGTCCGCTGCCGGGCGTTGACCTTTTCATTTTCGATCTCCGCCGTCTCCGCTTTTAACTCTGCCTCAGCCGCCTTTACATCCTTCTCGCGATTCTCGGCATTGACCATCAACTCCAGAATCTTGTCTTCATTGGCGCGAATATCCTGCTCGGCGAACTCAATCTCGTGCAGCAGAGCTTTGTATTGTTCGTTGGTCTTGACGGCAAGCGATTGGTCGCGATATTTGGAGATCTTTTGTTGCTGGTCCGAAATCGCACTCTCGAATTTGCGGCGGGCCGCTTCGTCGGCTTTGACAGCGGTTTTGGCTTTTTCAAGAACCGCCCGGGTTCCCGCCAGCCTTTCCTCAATCGCCGCCACCCGCTTGGGCAGGGCAGCGATTTCTTCCCTCAAACGCAGGATTTCCCGATCCGCCTGTTGCAGTGCGATCAGGTTTTGCACGTCGGGAAGCATCTTTAAGAGTAGCACTGCAACGATTTTACCATGCGCATTGGGAAGAGGTTGCTGGCAGCTTATGAGGTGCTGCGACCCTCCCACTTTGTTGTCATCCCGAACGAAGTGAGGGATCTGGGTTCTTCGCTTGGCCGGGCGAAACCCAGATTCCTCGTCGCTCCGCTACTCGGAATGACACGGAGAATGGTTTGTGACCAGCTGCACGAACCCACTCTCCCGGTGTAAACTTTTCAGCCTTGCCTTTCAGAGCAGAATCTATGCGCGGAGATGCTTCGTGAATCGACTCATTCGTCGAACGGTGATCTGCTGGTTGCTAATTCCCCTCGCGGGCGCCCAGTCTCCCGCCACTCCGCCCAAGAAACCTCTCACCATCGAGGGCATCTTCGCCGATGGCGGCATCACCGGACGCCCACCGGAATCCCTCCAGTGGATTCCCGACCACGCGAAGTTTTCTTTCATCCAGCGCGACGACACCGGCGACCACGGCGAACTGTGGGTCGTGGATGCCGCCACGGCCCAGAAAACACTGCTGGTCAGCGAAACCAAACTGGCGACGCTCGCGCCGTCCCCCGAGAAGATCAAGGATGAGCGCGAAATAGAGCGCATCACCCGCTATCACGTCGATCCCTACCGCTGGGCGCCCGATTCCAAACACTTGCTCTTTGTTCCTCAAGGTCAGCTCTGGCTTTATTCGCTCGAGACCGGCACCGCCGTTCAACTGAGCGCGTCACCCGACCCCAATGGTGATCCCAAGTTCTCTCCTGACAGCAGCCGCCTGGCCTATGTGCGCAAACACAATTTGTACGTGCGCACCTTTCCCGGCGACACCGAAAAGCAGCTAACCCGGGAAAAGGACGACAAGGAGAAAGACAAAGACGACAAAAAGAAAGATGGCAATCTCCTGAACGGCGAGGTCGACTGGGTCTACGCCGAAGAACTGGACGTGCGCAGTAATTACTTCTGGTCCCCGGATGGCAAGAACATCGCCTTCCTGCACATGGACGAAACCCGGGTACCCACCTATCCAATCACCGACTGGATGCCCACGCATCCCACTGTGGACAGGCAAAAGTATCCCCAGGCCGGCGATCCCAACCCGGTCGTGCGTCTGGGAGTGGTGAGCGCGTCCGGCGGTGATACCAAATGGATCTCGCTCACCGACGACCCGGAGATTTACATTCCGCGCTTTGGATGGGTCAGTGACGGTGTCCTCTGGGCTGAAGTATTGAATCGCGCCCAAAACAATCTTGACCTTTATTTCATCGATGCCCGTTCCGGGCGCTCCCATAGAGTGCTCTCCGAATCCACCCCCGACGCGTGGGTCAACGTAAACGACGACATGACCATCCAGAAGTCGGGAGACCATTTCCTCTGGTCAAGCTGGCGCGATGGAACCACCCAGCTTTATCTCTACAGCTTCGACAAAGCGAACCCGCTCGCTTCCGACGCCAAGCTGGAACGCCAGCTCACCAAAGGTGATTTCGAGATGTTGGGCGTCGATGCCGTGGATGAGGCCGCCGGCGTGGTTTATTTCAGGTGCAACAAAGACGATCCCCGCCAGCGCCAGCTCTACGCGGTGAAGCTTGATGGTTCCGAATTCCATCGCGTGTCGCAGGAAGATGGAACCCATCACCCCACATTCGCCGATGACGGCAAGTACTACGTGGACGAATTTTCGGCCCTCATGACGCCCCCGCGTTTGTCGGCTTGCGCCGTCGGCGGATCATGCAACAGAGTCTGGGATTCTCGCAGCGTGAACGAGTTCGGCCTTATAACGCCGAAGCTTCTCGATTTCAAAACCGACGACGGGACCATCCTTTACGGGGAACTGGTGCTGCCGTCAGAGAGCGCGTCGGCTGGCAAGATCCCGCTGATTCTAAATATCTACGGAGGCCCCGCCGCACAACTAGTCACCAATAGCTGGATTGAGGACTGGCAGGGTTCCTCCGGGCTCTTTCATCAACTTCTAGCCCAGCGAGGATTCGCGATCTTCACCGTCGACAATCGCGGCACGCCCGGCCGCGACCGCAAGTTCATAACCGCGATCCGCCATCAGTTTGGCGGGATCGAGCTGAAAGACCAGCTTGCCGCGCTCGATCAGCTCTTCGCTCAGTACCCCCAGCTCGATCGCAACCGCGTAGGCATGTGGGGCTGGAGCAATGGCGCATCCATGACTCTTTACGCCATGACCCATTCAACCGTGTTCAAGGCCGGAGCCGCCGTCGCCCCAGTCACCAACTGGCACAACTACGATTCGATCTACACTGAACGCTACGCCGGCCTGCCAACCGACAAGAACACGACCAGCTACACTGATCTGAATCTGCCCAAAGTAGCCGACAAATTGCAAGGCTCGCTGCTCCTCGCGCACGGAACGGGGGACGACAACGTGCATTTCCAGAACAGCGTTCAGATGGTCGAAGGTCTAATCAAGGCAGGCAAACAATTCCGCTTCATGGTCTATCCCAACAAGACCCACAGCATCCGCGGCGCGGACGATCGCGATCACCTCTTCCACCAGATCGAGGACCACTTCGAACGCGAAATGAAATAATTCACGTGGGGAGAGCCGCCCATAAACCCAGCCGTCATCCTGAGGAAGCGAACCTTCGCAGAGCGAAGGGTCCAACGAAGGATCTCTGCACCGTTTTCGGCTTGCAGCACCAATGTAGGCGCGGGCGTCCTCGCCCGTGCATCGTCCGCCAGAACTTCACCGTGAATGCTATTTGGTTTTTCCCCCTGTTCGAAAATACAACGTGGGCGTGGTCCCGAGCGCCTTCCTGAACATAGAAATGAACGCACTCGGTGTACTGTAGCCCGCTTCCAAAGCGGCGTGCGTGACCTTAGCTCCCTCCGCCAGAAGGCGCATTGCCTGCATCAAGCGAAGTTGTTGGCGCCACTTACCGAAGGTCATCCCCACCTCCTCCTGAAAGAGTCTTTCCACCGTTCTCTTACCAGCGCCGGCTACTTTACAGATTTGCGCGAGTGGACGGGCGTTGCTCGGGTCGGCGATAAGTATCTCTGCGACTCGAAGTGCCCTGGGGTCGGAAAGGTTAGGAAGCTGCAAAGGAACCATCTTAATGGCTTTGAGCTGGTCAACGATTGCGTCGATCAAGTGGCGCTGCCACTGAATACTCTTCTTCAGAGCGGCAAAGCTGCAAGCGTGCAGAATAAGTTCTTTCAGCAGCCGCGACACGTTGACTACGCAACAGTCTCGAGGCAGAGCTCTCGCCAGCCGCGGCCTAAGGTATAGAGTTCGCATCGCCACAAGGCCTGACATCGTAATGGTGTGAGGAACCGCCGCCGGTATCCAGACCGCGCGGTGGGTCGGGACCACCCATGTACTGGCGCTGGTGCGAACGGTCATCACTCCGCGCGAAGCATAGACAATCTGATCCCGATCGTGAAAATGCAACGGGATCACGTGTCCAGCCGGGTAATCGTTCTTAAGCGTGGCGATCTGGGACCGGTTCTCTCCCAGGCGATCGGAAATCGCACGTTGTCGTTTTTGCGACATTTATTGTCAGAATATCGAAAGTACGCAATGCCGGCAAACGTTAAGCTGACTTCGTCGGAAATTTGATTATGAAAGGAAAACGTGAACCGCCTGCACCATTGGCTGTGCTGTTCGGACGCTTGGCGAGAAACCATCCAGCAGCGCGTGCCGTGGGTTCTCTCCGGCGCCGACCTGGGGCCGAACGTTCTCGAGCTTGGACCTGGCCACGGTCTCGCAACCGATCTGCTGCGGCCCACGGTGCAGCGCCTCACCGCTATCGAAGTCGACCCCAAGCTGGCGGAATCTCTGAGTTCGCGTTTGCGCGGCAGCAATGTTCGGGTAGTCACGGGAGATGCCACTGCCCTGCCATTTCCGGACGCCCACTTTTCAGGAGGAGTTTCGTTCACCATGCTGCATCATCTGCCCTCCCGGGAAATGCAGGACAAATTGCTCCGCGAGGTGTGGCGCGTCTTAAAGCCAGGAGGAGTTTTCGTGGGCAGCGACAGCCTTCAAAGCTTGTTCATGCGACTGATCCACATCGGGGACACGCTGGTGCCGATGAATCCGGATACCGTCGGCGCGCGCCTTGAAGCGGCAGGTTTCGAGGTTTTGGAAGTAGAAAAGAACTCTCAGGCATTTCGGTTTCAAGCGCGAAACCGCCAACACGTTTGTAGATAAACGAACAGGAATTCGTGGCGATCAGGAGGAATACAGTCATGAAGCAAAGCATAGTTGTTCGAAGTTCGCGATGGTTCAGCAGCGCTCTCTTCGAGATGAGCAACACGCGATTCGAGCGGACGCTTTTTGCGGCACTCGTCTGCCTGGCTGTCCCAATGTTAATTGTGGCGGCCGACACTGCAGATTCCACCGCAATGGGAACACGCACAGTGGAAGGATTGGTACGCGACATCGCCTGCCCCCTGCAAAACAAGAAGTCTACTTCGACCAGCTACAGCAAGGATTGCATCACGATGTGCGCCAACGTGGGCTCGCCGTTAGGGATTCTGACCAATGACGGCTCGGTGTACGTTCCGGTCACTGAATCCATGCCGGACACAGGACAGGACGCACTGAAGCCTTTCGTTGGCGAGCACGTGCAGGCAACTGGCAAAGTGTTCGAAAGAAACGGCACGCGCGCCATCGAAATCAGCGAAATACATCAGCTTCCCAATGATGCGGCGGGTAAATAGGCCCAGTCCCACAGCAGAAGAAGCAAAGGAAGGTCTCTATGAAAAAAGAAATGGTTATTCGAGGTTTGCGTTGGTCCAGAAGCGTTCTCTTGCTTGTTGGCACCGCTGCATGGTTTTGCCTGGGGGCGACATCGACGTTGGCTGCCGTCGATTCTGGGCCGTGTTCGACAAACTCAGACAGTCGCCAACTGGACTTCTGGCTTGGCGACTGGACCGTGACCTTTCCCGGCGCGTCAGTCCCCAGTGCCAGCAAAGTTTACTTGGAACTCGACAAATGCCTGCTCGTCGAGAGCTGGGACGGCGGAAAAGGTCACACCGGCAAAAACATGTTTGGTTACAGCTCGGACGACAAGAGCTGGCACGGCATGTTCGCCGACAACCAGGGCCGCGTACACATATTCGAAGGCAAGGTTGCTCCGGGCTCCGCCGAGTTTCTCGGCCCCAGCACCGGCTCCAATGGCCAGGCCGTTCTCAACAGAATTAAAGTGGCCCGCGTCAGCCCAAATGAAATTGAGCAAACCTGGGAGAAATCGTCAGACAAAGGCGCTACCTGGACCATGGAATTCCGCGGAGAATACTCGCGGAAGAATCGCTAGGTGAACTCAGTCAGCCGCAATCGGTCAAGCACATTGTCATCCTGAGGAAGCGGCCGGAATATTTTGCATATAAGTCCTTCTAACTCAAAGATCTTGGTGGTAGTGTGGCCCTAATCCCATCATTCCAATCGACCAGGGGGAGGGGGGTATCGCTAACTAGAAAGTAAACCAACCTTTCCCGAGTCCACTGATACAAAATAAAGTTGTGCAAAATATGTCTATGCGCCCCCGAGGCTGATTTATGCACCGCCTGACTCTAGGTGACTTCGAACTTACAGCCGTCTCGGACGGCACGTATCGCCTCGACGGCGGAGCATTCTTCGGCGTTGTCCCCAAAGTCATGTGGGAGAAGAAAGTGAAGGCTGATGCCGAGAACTATGTACCGGTCGGATTGAATTCGGTGGTAGTGCGAACTGGCCAGCACACGGTTCTGATCGAGACTGGAATCGGCAACAAGCTTCCCGAGAGATTAATCAGGATATTCGGCCAGCCTGCCAAGCTGCTCCACAATCTAAACGCCGCAGGCATTTCGCCGGAAGACATCGACATCGTGATCAACAGCCACCTGCATTTCGATCACTGCGGCTGGAACACAATGTTAAACGACGGCAAGATTGTGCCGACGTTCCCAAGAGCAAAATACTACGCACCCGAAGGCGAGTGGCAGCACGGACGCCTTCAACTCGAGCGCGACGCCATCAGCTACATATCCGAAAACTACGATCCGCTAATCAAGACCGGCCAGATGGAGTTGCTGCAAGGAGATGGAGATCAGGAGATCGTCCCTGGAATCTCAGTAAGAGTTTTCCCCGGCCATACCCTGCACATGCAGGCCGTGATCATCCAGAGCGGCAGCCAGACTGCCTGCTACATCTCCGATCTGATCCCCACCAGCGCGCATATTGATCTGACCTGGGTGATGGCCTTCGATCTCTTGCCCCTGCGAACCATCGAAAACCGCAAGCGTTATTACGCCCAATCAATTCCCGAGAAGTGGCTCACCATGTTCACCCACGACCCAAATGTGCCGTGGGCCTACGTGGACAAAGATGTGCGAGGAAAAATGTTGGTAAGGGCAGCTACATAAAATGAAGAGCTTCAGCCAAATCTCGAATAGAACATTCTCGAACGCGTGCCCAGCCTGTTCGGATCAGCAAACGAATGAAGTGGGCGTCCGAGAACGCTTACCTGCGGTCAAAGAATTGACCTCCAATAGCGAACTGCTGTCTCGAACAAGTTGACGAAACAGCTATTGAAAGAGGCGGGAAGGGACGCGGAAATATTTAAATCGGGAACTCGAAGCGCTCCGACGGACGAAGGAACGCGCCTAGAATTATGTGCGCCTGTTGGGAGTATGGCAATAGGCTACTTGATGTAAGTAGATCGTTGCGCTCGTAGCGTGCTGGGAGTGCGCTTCAGAGCTCGCGGGCGAGGGCGCCCACGCCACACAACCTCTCCTCAAAGAATCCTTCTACTCTGGCTAGAATTTCCGGCGCACTCTTGGAATCATAGATCGCCTTGCGCAGCCCGGCTCCGCCCGGGACGCCGTGCGTGAACCAGGAGGCAAATTGCTTCATCTTGCCGACGGCGTCCGGCAGCTCTTCTTCGATCAGCATCTGGAAGTAACTGCGAATCATCTGATAGCGATCGGACTCGGTGGGTTCATCGTAGGCAGCTGCGAGGCTTTGCTTCGCCGGACGAACGAGGGCATCCGTCCCCACCTGGTTATTGCCTAACCATGCGTTGTATTGCGCGATCTGGCGGAAGATCCAGGGATTTGCAGGGGCTGTTCGTCCGATCATGACCGCGTCGCAACCAGTCCGGGCAACAATGGCGCAGGCGTCTTCGGGCGTACGGATGTCGCCGTTGCCGATCACGGGAATCCTGACTGCCTGCTTGACTGCGGCAATCCATTCCCAGCGGGCTTGTCCGCTGTAGCCTTGTTCGCGCGTGCGCGCGTGCAGCGCGACCGCGCACAGGCCGCAGTTCTCGGCCATCTTGGCCAGTTCCACGCAGATAATGTTTTCGTCGTCCCAACCGGCGCGAAACTTCACCGTAAACGGAATCCTGATGGCCGCGCGAACCGCTTCGAAGATCTTGCCGATTGCAGGCAAGTCGCGCAGCAAGCCCGAGCCGCCATTACACTTGACGACCTTTTTCGCCGGACATCCCAGGTTGAGATCGACCAGGTCAAATCCCAGATCCTCAACGATGCGAGCGGCGTCCGCCATCACTCTGGGATCGCTGCCAAAAAGTTGAGCTGAGATGGGATGCTCGTCCTCATAAAAGTGCAGGTAGCGCTTGGCCTTCTGGTCTTTCGCACGGAGCACGCCGTCGGCCGAGGTGAACTCGGTCATGATCAGGCCGCACCCGCCGAGGTTGCGAATGAAGCGCCGAAAGACTGTGTCGGTGACGCCCGCCATGGGAGCCAGGACAGTCGCGGGAGTGATTTGGATATCACCGATCGTTAATCGGTCGGGCACGGTGGCGACCGCACGGGCGATGACGACCGCGTCGACACTCACGGGGTTTTCCCAGAACTTGCGCACCTAGCTATTTTACTGCCTTTCCCAAGTCATGCAGCTGTGGCACAATTTGCATCAGATAACTTTATGGATGAAATTCCTAGAATGCTTTCTCCCGAATCGTCCGCTGTCGATACCGGTAAATGGATCGGCCGCGTGGTGATCGCTGTGATCCTGGCGGAGGGGATCTGGGGATTTATTGTTTCCCTTACCAACAACCTCGTCCTCCCCGTGCTGGCGAGGACCATGGGCGGCGATGTCCAGTCCCCGCTATACCTTGGCAAAGGCGACTTCAACGTTCCAGCTTTGTTTACCGCGGTTCTGGAGCTTTGCTTTGCCGGGATCGCCGCCGTAATCCTGAATTCCTGGCTGCAACGCAAAACCAAGGTGACTCGCACCAGGGCGGTGAGGCTAAGCCCGATTCCGATGCAATCGATCGCACCCACGCAGCCGACTGCTCCGCCGCCCTCACCACCAGCGGTTGTGCCTGTTCAGGCGTCAGTTTCGGTGCCCTCGTCGCCGACTATGTCCGCGACCGCGCCGGTCCCCGCTCCTGCGACTCCAGCGGCAGCACCAGCGCAAACAACCGCATCACCGCTAGCGCCGTCGCCAGGTCAATTCTGGTCGCCACCTGAACCGGCGCCGCAGGCTAAGGTAGCCGCTCCTCCGCCTCCGAAGGCAAAGCCATCAAAACCGAAGCCGCCCAAAGAGGTTTACTACAATATCGTGGGAGAACCTATCAATCCTACGGAAGATGACTAGCCCGTTTAGCGCCGAAAGAACTTGGTCGCTGACACAGTTTCAGTTGCTATTCACTGAATGTTTGCGTTAGCCGAGCAAAACCCAGATTCCTCGTCGCTCCGCTTCTCGGAATGACAGTGGGCTTGAGAACTCAAAGGACGGGCGGGGACCCCCGTCCTCCATTCATTACTCACACGCAAAACGTAGAGCCTCCGCAACGGAGGCTCTTATTGCAAACCTGGGCACGGAACGTTAGTTAGGCCTTCGGTGATTCTTTCTTGGCGTACTTGCGGCGGAAACGCTCCACGCGACCGGCCGTGTCCATCAGCTTCTGCTTACCTGTGAAGAAGGGATGGCAATTGGAGCAGATTTCTACGTGGATATCGCCCTTGTGCGTCGAGCGGGTGGTAAAGCTGTTGCCGCAAGCGCACATGACGCGGATTTCGTTGTAAGCGGGATGTATGGCTGCTTTCATGATCTCTTAACCTCTGTACCGAACCATTCGATTCTAAAGGATGGCCGCAGGATTCAGCAAATGGAACCGCCCCGGTTAGTTCCTCATCGACCTCGCAAAATCAATCAACCACAGAGGACACGAAGTATCACAAAGGTCGTGCTTTTTGCAGGTTGCTTCGAGCGGCTTGACAAACAATCAATATTGGGACACTATTGACACTGTCATGAATGACCTAGTGATTTTAGCTACGCTTCTCGATGGTCCAAAGCACGGATACCAGTTGAAGCGCGAGGCGGGGTTCATCCTTGGACAGGGCGCGATGCACAACAATCTGGTCTATCCGTTGTTGCGCCGTTTCACCGCTGAGGGCTGGGTTAGCAAAAAGACTACGCCCGGAGAGCGCGGACAGACGCGCTTGCAATATGCGATCACCGCGCTAGGGCGGCGGGAATTGGTCGCACGATTGAGCGAATTCGGCGAATCGGATGCGTCCTCGTTTGCCGGCTTCATCACGCGAGTGGGGATGTTCGAAGTGCTCGAAGCGCCCGTCCGCGTGCGCATCCTGAAACAGCGAGAAAGATATCTGCAAGACCGGGAAGAGAAGCTGGCCGGGCTGCGGAAGAGCATGGAGCTGGGAATCTACGGCGGAGAAGTGGTCCGTTACTTGATTGGGCAGATTCACTCCGAACTGGCCTGGATCCGGCGTCTGTACCGTCTCGGCGCCGCCCCAGAAGGCGGTCATCGCGAGATGGAGGGGAGGAAAGTATGAGCGTCGTGAATCTACCGTGCCTGGATTTGATTCCGTGGTATGCGCTGGGCATTTATTGGGCGATCAGTGCACTGCGCGTGAAGCAGACAAAGGTCCAGGAGGATCTGGGCGGGCGTCTACTCCACGTCGGCGTTATGGGTCTGGCATTTCTATTCTTGTTTTCGCATCGACTGGATCTTGGGCCTTTAGGCTTGCGTTTTGCGCCGGAGAGCGCGTGGCTTCGGATATCAGGCATCGTTCTGACGTTCGTCGGAGCTGGAATTGCGATTTGGGCGCGATATAGTTTGGGCCAGTACTGGAGTGCGCGAGTTACGCTGAAGGTAGATCACCAGCTGATTCGCTCCGGTCCTTATGCCTGGGTGCGGCATCCGCTGTATTCCGGGTTGCTCTTGGCGATGGCCGGCACGGCATTAGTGGTAGGCGAGTGGCGCGCCGTGCTTGGTGTGGTGCTGGCAGTTATGGAATTCTCCCGCAAAGCGGCGAAGGAAGAGGCGTTGCTGGCCAGCGAATTCGGCGATCAGTATCAGGAATTCCGGAAGCGGACAGGGTTTCTTGTGCCGCGTTTCCGGTAACGGTTGAGGCTGCGGGATTTTGCAGGGCACGGACGGGCGAGTCGCCCTTCCAACACAGTGGTCTGTTCATGGCGGACGGGCGGGGACACCCAACCTCCACTTAAATGGAAAAACGGCAGGGCCGACCCCCTGCCGTATTCGATGTGAAACTTGGCCCCGTTACTTACTGCGGTTGACCGCTTTCTTGAGTTCGGCGCCGGCCGAAAACTTTGCTACCTTCCGGGCAGCGATCTTGATGGTGGCGCCCGTCTGCGGATTGCGCCCATTGCGGGCTTTTCTCTGCGATACAGAGAAGGTGCCGAAACCAATCAACGCTACCCGATCACCTTTTTTCAGGGCAGCCGTAATGCTGTCTACGGTTGTGTCGATTGCGGTAGCCGCTTGAGCCTTGCTGATGCCGCTACCAGATGCGATTCGGTCAATGAGATCGGCTTTGTTCATCGTCTCTCCTGGCAGGTCTCCTTATCCTCAAAGGGCGCGGGGAGGGAGCACTCCCTGAGTGAGAAACCCGGCGGCCTTATTTAGCTCCCGGCAACGGCGAATGTCAACTGTGAAAATCGGCTCTGGATGCCTTGTTTGGGTCGATTCGGTGGAAAAGGTGTCCAAGGGTTGGAATTCCGGCTCAGAACTAAAGCCACTCTCGTCGCTGGTTGGCGACTCAGAAGAGTGGCTCGTTCGGCCCGAGAGATCCGTAGGGTCAGTCCCCGGAAGGCATCAGGCTTTCCTCTGGCCCGGGTTCTGCGCCTTGCAGTTGAATGATGGGTCCCGATGGGCAGTCACCGAGGATGGGCTCGCAGACCGCGTCTGGGCCGCTTTTCGGGCGCAGCTGTGGCAGCATCTGGGCGAACTGCTCGGCCTCTGTCGAACCAGCAAGCGCCGTCACGGATGACGTTCCCCCGGAGATCACCTGGGTGACGGCGTCAAAATAGCCGGTGCCCACGAAGCGCTGGTGTTTGACCGCTTCGTAGCCATGATCTAGTTCGCTGCTGAATTCCTCTTCCTGGAGGCGCGAGTACGCCGTCATGCCCGTGAGCTTGTATCCGCGGGCCAGTTCAAACATGCTCAGGTTCAAGGCATGAAAACCGGCCAGCGTGATGAACTGGAACTTGTATCCCATGACGGCGAGCTCGGTCTGGAAACGGGCGATGGTCGCGTCGTCCAGTTTCTTCTTCCAGTTGAACGACGGCGAGCAGTTGTAGGCCAGCATCTTGCCCGGAAATTTTGCATGAACAGCGGCGGCGAACTGGCGTGCTTCCTCCATGTCGGGATGCGAAGTCTCGCACCAGATAAGCTCCACATAAGGCGCATAGGCAAGAGCGCGGGCGATGGCTGATTCGATGCCGCCACGGATTCCGTAGAAGCCTTCTGGAGTTCTCTCTCCGGTGAGGAATTCGCGGTCGCGCGGATCCACGTCGCTGGTCAGCAGGTGGGCGCTGTCGGCATCGGTCCGCGCCATGATAAGCGTCGGTACGCCCAGCACGTCGGCAGCAAGGCGCGCCGCAACCAGCTTTTGAATTGCTTCCACGGTTGGCACCAGTACCTTACCGCCCAAGTGACCGCACTTTTTCGCGGACGAGAGCTGGTCCTCGAAATGGACGCATGCTGCGCCGGCCTGGATCATGGCCTTCATCAACTCGAATGCGTTCAGATTGCCACCAAACCCGGCTTCGGCATCAGCAATCAGCGGAGCAAACCAGTGCACTCCATTCTCGCCTTCGGCGTGATGGATCTGGTCCGCCCGGGTCAGGGCCTGATTGATGCGGCGGCAGAGATTGGGCACGCTGTCGGCGGGATACAGACTCTGGTCGGGATACATCTGCCCGGCATCATTGGCGTCGGCGGCAACCTGCCAACCGCTCACGTAGATCGCCTTAAGTCCAGCTTTCACTTGCTGGACGGCTTGGTTCCCGGTCATGGCGCCGAGAGCCGGAACGTAAGAGTCGCGGTGCAGCAGGTCCCAAAGCCGCTCGGCCCCTTGCCGAGCCAGAGTGTGTTCAATGTGGATGGATCCGCGCAAACGGTCGACGTCCTGCGCAGTGTAAGGCCGGGTAATTCCCGCCCAGCGTGGGCTCGACTTCCAATCCATTGCTGTGTTTGAGCTCTTTCCGTTTCCGTTGCTTCCCATACTTTGTTTTCCTTTGTGGCGCCGACGGCCCAAAAGCGCCTGCATCTTTGGGGATTGTGGGCCACAGACCGAGCCCGGTCAAACTGAACGTTTCTATCGTGCCGATAAAGGATTGTTATCAGGATCGATGTCTGTGATAATTAAGCGTTGTTAGATGCAGGAATCGGCTCGCAGGTAATCCATGGAAATCGATCAAGTTGAGACTTTTCTCGCAGTGGCTACATTTGGCGGCTTTCATCGCGCCGCGGAAGCCCTGCGCATTAGCCAGCCAGCGGTGAGCGCCCGCATCAAGGCGCTGGAGGATTCCCTTGGAGTGCGGCTGTTTTCGCGGTCCCGGAGTGGGCTGATTGTTTCGGATGCGGGACGTACCTTTCGTCCTCACGCCGAACTGCTCTTGCGGACCGCTGCCCTTGCCCGCCAAGCCGTTCATGAATCGCGACCAGCCAGTGGAACTCCCCTGCAAATCGCGGCGGCGCTTTCGATCTCCGTATACTTCCTGCCGGTTATTTTGAAGCGCTTTCAGCGGGCTCATCCCAACGTCATCATCAGCATTCGCCCGGGTCACTCGAAAGAGGTCTTGGACATGGTGTTGAGCGAAGAGGCGGAAATCGGTCTGGCTCGTTCGCTCCAACATCCCGAGGTTGAAACCATAAGCCTTCGGGATGATCCGCTGCTGCTAGTCGTACATCCGAAGCGAGGTCCCAAACACTCGCGACGGGCTCGGCTGGAGCAGGTCGCAAGCTGGCCGTTGATTTTCTATGAACGGGGATCGAGCGACTGGACGCTTACCCACAGCTTGTTTCGAACCGCTGGCCTGGTTCCGAACGTAGCCCTCGAGGTCGACTCGATTGAAACCGCTAAGCGGATGGTGGAGCGTGGGCTTGGGCTTTCTTTCCTGCCCCAAATTGCGGTGGGAAGAGAAACTCGAACGCACAAGCTCACCACAGTGAAACTCCTTGATGCCGAGCCGTTACGGCGAAGCCTTGATGTAATCCATCCTCGGCATCGTCCGCTGAGAACGGAAGTCCGGGCGTTCTTGCAAATGGTGAGGGAAGCGGCGAACGAAAATACTTCGGGAGGAAGTTCTGTTGCGAATAAGCGAAGGCATTCAAAATAGTCAAACTCAGGCGGGAACGTCCGCCCTCGGCTGTCATGTCAAAACTTGACGGATTTAGCTAAGCTACTTTTTCCGCCTCCGTCCACAACGTAGACCACATCTCCACAGCATGTGCACAGAAGAAGAGTTTTTTTCTATTGCACGAGTTGGGACATTAAGGCACCCTTCGGAACACACCTTACATCATGGCTTCTGTACCTGTGAGTTCTCGACGAAATCAACTCTTGGAGTGGTTTCCCTTCTACGTTCACCGGTTGGTGGGAGACGTAAGGTACAGGGCTATGAAGGACTATCAGCAAGCGTGGTATTTAAACCTGCTATTTGCATCGTGGGTTTCGGAGCGTCCGGGATATTTGCCAGATGACGGGCAGTTGTGGCGCCTCGCGAATGCGCGCACTCGGCAATTCTTTGAGAAAGAATGTGAGCCGATCCTGTGCATGTTCGAGCGCGAGGGTTCGATGACTGACGGTGCCGTCTGGATTTACAACCGTATGCTCTTGGACATCTATGACGAACAGGTTCTAAAATTCCACAAGAGGAGACGTAAATCCTCGAAATCCACAGATAACAACACCACCTCTTATCTAGATTTTGAAGGTACACTTAAGAAAGAAAATGGAAGAGAAGAATGTAGGCTTCATCCAGAATCTGGTCTCACGCAGTGGGGAACGTGCTGGGAGTGCTATGCAGAAAAATGCAGCAGCCAAGCTTGTTGAGGAACCGCAGAGTTGTCCGATCTGTGGCGGAACTGGATGGAAAGATGTTATTGGAAGTGAAAGGCGGGTTACGCGTTGCAATTGTTACTGGCAAACGCAAGCGAAGCACTTGTTAGGAGTATCGGAGATTCCGGCTCGCTATGTCGATTGTGAATTTTTAAATTACGAGACTGGTGGAAACGACGGTCTTGCAGCGGCAAAGATCAAGATTGAGACTTGGGCTGGTCAATATCCTGTGGATCGAAGTGGTCTTCTGCTGGTTGGTCCTAGTGGTGTAGGGAAGACTCATTTATCCGTCGCGGCACTGAAACGACTAACCCAAAAAGGTGTGCACTGCCTATTCTGTGATTACCGGGAGCTTCTGAAGAAAATCCAAAACTCCTATAACCCATCGGTTCAGACAACCGAACTGGATCTTTTACGACCAATCTTCGAAACCGAAATAGTGTTGCTGGACGACCTGGGCGCGGTGAAGCCATCCGAGTGGGTATGGGATACCGTAAGTCTGATCCTCAATGCCCGTTACAATGAGAAGCTGACGACCATTATTACAAGCAATTTCTTGGATGGCGCCAGCGCGGCGGCAGAGAGAGTAGATGGCCCGCGGCGTGCGGCGCGCGAAGAGACGCTGGGCGATCGCATCGGAGAACGCATGCGATCCCGTTTATTCGAGATGTGCCGGCTCGTGCAGGTAAACGGGAAGGACTATCGGCAGAAGTTCCGCAGCGCAACCTCCCGCTAGCTAGAATCATGTGGGGACGGGTCTTCGACCGGTTCAAGTCGAGCGAACCTCAAAGGGACTGTAAGTCGTATCTGGTCGCAATTCCATCTATCTTTACTGGCGGTAGATCCAAACTAGAATGGTCTTGTGCTGACGTACTGCCTCGAGTTTGCCCCCGCCCATGATGCCGAACTATGGGCAACGGTTCCAGCCGCGCCGGCCGTGTTTCTCCTTCGCGTGGACGACCCGCTATCGGAACCTTACGTAAGCAAGACTGCCAACCTGCGGCGACGCCTCCAGCGGTTGCTTGGGGCACCTGCGGAACACAGCAAGAAGCTCAACCTGCGCCATCGCGTCCGCTGGATTGAGTACAGCCCGACCGGCTCAGACTTCGAATCTGGCTTCTTGCTTTACCGGCTCCTGCGATCCACGTTTCCGAAGACCTACAGCCATCGGGTCCGTCTGCGCTTTGCTCCCCTAGTCAAGCTGCACCTGGAAAACGAGTTTCCGCGTGCTTCCATCACTACCCGACTCGGCCGTCTCAGCGGACGCAATATCTATTACGGGCCGTTTCCCTCGCGCACCGTGGCAGAGAAGTTTGCCAGCGACTCGCTCGACTTTTTCAAGATGCGCCGCTGTGTCGATGATTTGCATCCCGACCCCCAATTCCCGGGCTGCATCTATTCTGAGATGAAGATGTGCCTCGCGCCCTGTTTTAAAGGTTGCAGCGACGAGGAATACCGAGCGGAAGTCGGCCGCGTGCAGGCGTATTTCGACACAGGCGGCGATTCTTTGTTGCGGGAAATCTCCGCTCAACGCGATGCCGCCTCCGCCAACCTGGAATTTGAAAATGCGGCGACACTGCATGCGCGCCTCGACAAGCTCAAACCCACGTTGACCCAGCTCGCAGAAATCGTTCACCGCGTCGATCGCCTTGCCGGCGTGATGGTGCAGCGCAGTGCGAGCCCAGAGTCGGTTAACTTTTTCCGAATCGATGCCGGTCGCATTTTCGGTCCGGTGACCTTTGCCATTCAGTCCGCGGAACACACCAAGTCGCAATCGATGGAATCGCGAGTTCAGGAAGCCCTCGCCTCGTTTCCAGCGACCACTCCAAGTGTTACCCTTGAAACGATGGAGCACCTGGCGCTTTTGAAACGCTGGTACTACCGGAGCAGCCGCGTAGGCGAAATCTTTTTTGTGGACGAGAAGGGCACGCTGCCCATGCGTCGCCTCGTGCGAGGCATTTCGCGCGTTTATCGTGGCGAGAAATCAGAGGAAGATGCATCGCGAGTCGCCGATTCTTCATCTGTGCCCGGGAGGGAAGTGAATTCTGGGCCGGAGTCGTGATGCATGAAACGAGACAGCATGAAACAAGATCACAATGACAAGGCGCTCCGAGAGCACGTGCTTTATCTGCTCGAGGGCGGCGGCGCTCACGCGAAGTTCGACGAAGTCGTCGCAGGCATTCCTCCCCAACGGCTGGGACAGAAGCCCGCCGGGCTGCCCCATTCGCTCTGGATGTTGCTCGAGCACCTGCGCATCGCACAACAGGACATTCTGGATTTCAGCCACAATCCGGAATACGTGTCTCCGAAGTGGCCCGAAGGCTATTGGCCGAAAACGGAGGCCCCACCGAACTCAGCCGCCTGTAGCGCGAGCGTCAAGAAATTCCGCCATGACCTGAAGGCGATGAAGGATCTGGTGAAAGATCCCAAGACCGATCTGTTTGCGAAAATTCCATGGGGCGACGGCCAAACCGTCCTCCGCGAAGCCCTGCTGTTGGCCGATCACAACGCATATCATCTCGGCCAGATGTTAGATGTGCGGCGTTTACTTGGTGCATGGCCAGAGAAGTAAACGTCAAGTTCGCCACGGATTCGCTGCGGGTGAACGGACTTACGGCACAGCGAAGCTAGCCGGCTTTAATCATTTGCATCTTTCTCTCCGCCCGCTTCCTGAACACAACCCGCACTCTCTCGCGCCATCTCTCGTCAATGCCGAGCAACGCCCAATCGATGTCCGGTGAAATGTACTGCAGCAACGTGTCCGTCGCGGGATGCACATGCAGAGCCGGAGCCACTAGGAAAAGCAACGGCTTGTCGGCGCACGGTTCGCGTCCAGGGAAATACCCGAAGTGCTGGAACTCCCCGGGGGCGTGGTGCCACGCCACTCGCACCCAATCGTCCAGACCCTGCAAAGGCAAGTGAATGTCTTCATCGGCCTTGAGTTCGACCACCGCGAGGCGTCCGTCCCTAGTGATGGTGAGCACCTCGATCATGGCGCGATCGGACGCGGAAAACGCCGGTACCTGCGAATACAAACAGGCTGAACCCAGGCGTTCGTCCAGAGTGGTAACGCCTCGCACGACCAACGACTCCAGCCAGCGTTCCGGATGCAGTCGCCATAACGGACGATCACGCGGACTCTCGGGATGCCGCACCTCACCGATACTTCGCACCAGTTGCGCGAATGTAGCCAAGTTAGCGTCGTTGAGAGCCCTTTCCTGTGCGCCCACAGCGAAAACAATCTGGGATGTGCTGACGAACGACCCTGGTTCGTGAGCCAGCCGTGCCCGTGCGAACTCCAGACCGTGACAACGAAAAGCGATCTCCGCAGATGATAAAATCGCAATTTCCGCTTCGGACATCAACTTGCGAACCTGCTCGATCGTGGTCGCAAGCCTTGCGAGTGTTGCAGATTCGTCGGTCGAGTGCGCCAGCCGGGTCGCCACATTGCCGCAGTCGGCGCTATCTAACTCCTTCAAGTTACCTCCCGTACTTCCAGTTCATACAGCGGCCACTTGGCCGCTGCCGCGTTCAAATGCGCCATTCGCTCGTGAATCAAAGCGGAGGCTCCCGCTGGCAGAAACAGCTTCAGCCCTTCGACGGCGAACTTTCCAGGATTTGCAACGCGGCAGGCATCGAGCCACAGAATGCCGAAGGTCAGCGCCGCATCGATGGAACCCTGCGTCTCCTGTCCGTTTACGCCCGGCACGGCAAAGGCAGAGTGCCCTCTGCGTAACAAGCCTCGCGCGTACACAGGCCCAAAAGATCGCTCCAAATCCATCGACGAGCTCAGCCGGTCCACAGTAAAGTCAGGAAAGCGGCGCGGCAGCACCCGTTGTAGCACGTGCTGGTACGCCACGCGCGCCGCGCATTTTGCAGTTGGCGTTCGACGGTCGCCCAGGCTCACGACGTTGCCGTACTGGTCAGCCAGAATCTGGAACTCGATTCTCAAGCTTGGTTGGTTTCGCCTGTCCAAGCCGTTGCACTGCCAGCCGGAGGATTTCGTTCTTAACCTCTGCTTCCAAAACCCGCCGCACGAAATTCCGTTCCTCCGACCACAGATGCAACAGGCACTTGTTCCACTCACCGGAAATGCAGTACTTCGATTGAGCGAGATCGAAGACAACGGCACCGGCTTCGATGATTATTGCATCGCGCGCAGATGTGAGGAAGTCTTCGACCGTGCACACAAGGGATTCGGGAGTCACCCAAGCATTGTTTCAGCAGACCGGCGGCCTCGTCTGTGACGAGTGAACACGACCGTTCGTATCGTAAACACAAGACGCGGGCCGGGGCGCCCGCTCCACACGAGCTCGTATGGGATAATGACTCTAGGAGCTTTTCGGAGTCCGAGGGCATCTAATCAACGTGGACATAAATAAATTCTTTTTCCAGCATTACGGCCTCACTGAGCACGATCTTGAGCAATATCTGGCAGCCGCCCTGTCGGCGGGGGGCGACTACGCTGACCTGTATTTTGAATACCTTTCTTCGACCTCGCTGATGGTGGACGAATCCATGGTGAAGTCTGCTTCGCAGGGGATCTCCGCTGGATGCGGCGTCCGCGTGATCGCCGGCGAACGCACCGGGTACGCCTATACCGACGATCTTTCGTCCGAGCGTATTCTGCGCGCCGCACGCACCGCTGCTTTGATCGCGAGCGGACCGGCCAAGACTCCGGCAGTCGGATTCCAGGAGAAACCCGCGCGCAGTCTGTACCCAGTAACCTTGCCTTCCGTAGACGCGGAAATCACTGCCAAGGTCGAGTTGGTAATGCGCGCTGACCAGGCTGCGCGGGCTTACGATCCCCGTATTAAAGAAGTGCGCTCCAGCTACGCGGATGAGCTTCGTAACATTCTGGTAGTTGGGTCGGATGGCACCTTCGCCGAGGACGCCCAGCCACTGGCGCGGGTGAACGTTTCCTGCATCGCAAAAACTGATGGCAATTCCGCGCGGGGCAGCTCGGGCGGTGGGGGACGTGTCGCGCTAGACTTTTTCTTCGGCGAAAAGACTCCGGAGTATTTCGCCAAAGAGGCTTCGCGCCAGGCGATCCTGCAGCTCGACGCTCGCGAAGCGCCCGCCGGCGAGATGGAAGTTGTGCTCGGGCCCGGTTGGCCAGGAGTGCTTCTGCACGAAGCCGTAGGCCACGGCCTGGAGGCGGACTTCAATCGCAAGCAGACGTCCGCGTTCGCTGGCTTGATTGGAAAACGAGTGGCCAGCGAAAAGTGCACGGTAGTGGATAACGGCACCATGCCGTGGCGTCGTGGCTCCCTCAACGTGGACGACGAAGGCGAGCCCACGCAGAATACCGTGCTCATCGAAAAGGGAATCTTGAAGGGATATCTGAGCGACAAGCTCTCCGCACGCTTGATGGGAGTGGCCGACACCGGGAACGGGCGGCGTGAAAGCTACGAGCACATTCCCATGCCGCGCATGACCAACACCTACATGCTTGCCGGTGAAGAAGATCCACAAGACATCATTCGCTCCGTCCGGCGTGGCTTGTACGCTGTGAACTTCGGCGGCGGCCAGGTCGACATTACGAATGGCAAGTTTGTTTTTTCGGCGTCGGAAGCGTACTTGATCGAGGACGGCCAGATCACCGCGCCAATCAAAGGGGCGACCTTGATCGGAAACGGTCCCGATGTGCTTACCCGCGTTTCGATGGTAGGCAATGACCTGAAACTCGACGAAGGCGTTGGCACGTGCGGTAAGGACGGACAGGCCGTACCCGTTGGTGTGGGCATTCCGACCATCAAGATCGATCGGTTAACGGTCGGCGGAACGGCTAGAAAAGATGTCGGCGGTTTCATGCAGTAAGGCCGAGCGAAGACTCTGTTTTTCCTCCTTTGTGTACCTCCGTGTCCTTTAAGGTACACAAAGGAATTCCAATCGAAATTCTATGTCACAAATGCAAGTTGAAGCTAGAAACCAGCAAACTGAAACTGATCTCCGCGAACTGGCTCAAGATATCGTGCGTCGCGCGATGTCCGGCGGAGCTACTGCCGCTGAATGTGTCATTCGGGAAGGTGACGAGTTCTCCACCGTTGTCCGTTTAGGGCAAGTGGAAACTCTGAAAGAATCAGGCTCAAAGGCAATTGGCATGCGTGTCTTCTACGCCAAGCGCGCGGCGAGTACCTATTCCAGCGACTTCTCATCGTCAGGCCTCGACCGGATGGTGAAGTCAGCGCTGGAACTGGCCAAGATTACCTCCGAAGATCCATTCGGCGGAATACCGGAAGCGTCGCAACTGGGCTCGATCGCCGGCGACCTCGATCTGTACTCCGCCGATGTTTATTCGCTTCCGGGCGAAGAACGCATCAGCTACGCGCGCCGTGCCGAGAAAGCGGCGCTCGACTACGATCCTCGCATCAAGAACTCCGAAGGCGGTTCGTTCGAAGCTGCGACCGGGCATAAAATTCTGGCTAACTCGAATGGATTTGTCGGCGAATACCAGCGCTCGTATTGCTCCCTCGCAGCTGTGCCCATCGCACAATCGGATGACGGCAGCAAGCAGCGCGATTATTGGTTTTCGGTTGCCCGCAGCTTGAGCCGCCTTGAATCTCCCGAGCACGTGGGGAAGACAGCGGCCGGGCGCACTTTGCGCCGCCTCGGCGCTCGAAAATCGAAGACCGCCCAAGTTCCGGTGGTTCTTGATCCCATGGTGTCCAGCTCGATCCTCGAGCACATTTTCGAGGGCGTGAACGGAGACTCCATTTATCGTGGGGCATCGTTTCTAGCGGGCAAACTGGGGCAGAAGACTGCGGGCGATGGCGTCAACGTGATCGACGACGGTACCATAGCCGGCGGCTTCGGCACCAGCCCGTTTGACGGTGAGGGCGTTCCCACGAGGCGCACCGTCGTGATTGAGAACGGCGTCCTCAAGTCTTATCTGCTGAACACGTACACGGCGAAAAAGCTCGGCTTGCAGACAACCGGCAACGCTTCTCGCGGATTGGCGGGCACGCCCGGAATCGGTCCAGGGAATTATTTCCTGCAGCCGGGCGCAAAGACCCCGCAGCAGATCATTGCGGAGATTAGAGACGGTCTTTACGTGACCGAGTTCCTCGGACATGGAGCCAACCTGGTGACAGGCGACTATTCCCGCGGCGCGTCCGGACTTTGGATTTCTGGTGGAGAACTTGCCTATCCCGTGGAAGAGATCACCGTGGCCGGAAATCTGAAGGAGATGTTTTTCAATATCTCCGATATCGGGAATGACCTCGAGTTCCGTGGCGCTGTAGCGTGCCCGACCATAAGAATCGATGGGCTGACGGTGGGCGGCGAGTAGGGAATCGGTCGCTGCGCTACCGATAGTACAATCTCCCCATGGGCGGTTTCAGCCAACCATCACCACTGGCGGAGCAGCGCGAATCTAATCTGGTTCCCATTCTGCTCGGAGTTGCGTTCGTCCTGGCGGTGGTCGGTGTGATTGCCGTCCTATCCCGCAGCAGCCCTAAAGCAACAACTCCACCGAACCCGTACGCTGCCAAGCTCAACCTGTCCGATCTGAAAATGAGCGCGGCGGAGAATTTTGTCGGGGCGCGCATTACTTACATCGACGGAACCGTCACCAACACTGGTGATAAGACGGTTACACACGCGGCTGTGCATGTTGCCTTCAAGAATTCTCTTGGCGAAGTCGCGCAGGCGGATGACGTCGTTCTCTACATTCTGAAGACTGCCGGGCCTTACCCGGATACGGTCGACCTCCACTTGTCGCCGCTGGCGCTCGGCCAGAGTGCTCCGTTCCGTCTGACCTTCGACCACATCAGCAACGACTGGGACCGCGCCTATCCTGATCTGAAAGTGACCGATGTCTCGGTGAAGTAAAGTCAAGACCGCCACGGATTTTCACGGATCGCCTTTGTGTTACTTCGTGTCCTTTGCGGTTATACTCGCTGGCTGGGAATGGCGAATCCAGCAATCCTTTAGAATGCTTGCATGGTCGATGCAAAGCCAATTCGTTTGACGGAGTCTGTGAAAGCTGCGGGTTGAGCGTCCAAGCTGAGTCCGGCGGCGCTGGACGCGGTGCTTGGGAAATTAGCCCGGCAGCATGACCCGAATGTTCTAGTTGGCTTTGATCAAGCCGACGACGCCGGAGTGTATTTAATCGGACCGGGCACGGCGTTGGTGCAAACCGTGGATTTTTTTACTCCGATGGTGGACGATCCCTACACCTTTGGCCAGATCGCCGCGACCAACGCGCTGAGTGATGTTTATGCGATGGGCGGCCAGCCGCGCACGTCACTAGCGCTGGTATGTTTTCCGGAAAAAGCCGATTTGGCAATCCTGGAACGTGTGCTTGCCGGCGGACTTGCCAAAATGATCGAAGCCGGCTGCTCGGTGATTGGCGGACACAGCGTTCGCGACGAGGAAATGAAGTTTGGATATTCTGTGACGGGCCTGATCGATCCTGCCAGGGTGCTCACGAATGGCGGGGCGAAACCAGGTGATCGTCTTGTTTTCACGAAAGCGCTGGGGACAGGAGTAATCTCGACTGCGATCAAGAAAAAAGCAGCGACACAATCATGGGTCGACGCTGCGGTTGCCTCGATGACTACCTTGAATAAGAAAGCCGCGGAGGTCATCTCGGGTGGCGTGGGGCCGGGTCTTCGACCCGGTGGGGCGGAGCAAAGCTCCGCAGCTAACCACCGCTTCGCCGTCCACGCTATGACCGATGTCACCGGTTTCGGCCTGATCGGGCACAGCCGCGAAATTGCGCTCGCGTCCAGAGTGTCGCTGCGCTTCCGTGCCAATCGCATTCCGCTGCTTGAGGGCGCGCTCGAATGTGTTCGCGCTGGCCACATTCCCGGAGGCCTGAAAGCCAATCGCGAATTTGCCGAGGGCGTCGTTCACTACGAGGACGGAATTAGCGATGAGATAAGAACAATTCTCTTCGACCCTCAGACCGCCGGGGGATTGCTGATCTCGGTCGCGTCCGAAGATGCAAGTGAACTCTCGCAGGCCCTCAATACGGCCGGCGTTCCCGCCGTAGAAATCGGCGAAGTATTACCTGCGACCAAACCCCTGATCACGGTTGTGCCCTGAGCGTGCCGCTCAAGAAACTAGTGAAACGCTTCGCCTCTGTCCAGCATCACGAGAATCATTTCCATGCGGCGCTGCTTCGTTTCCGGCCTCTTTGCTGTTTGCAGCCGGTAGGCAATCGCATAACGGTTTGCCTTGCTGAGCGATTCGAAGAAGACGTTCGCCTTTTTGTTCCTGCGGACTGCGGCCAGAAAATCTTCAGGAAAAGTTGCTTGGCTCGAGGAATCGTAGGCCGCAGTCCAACGGCCGTCTTTTTTCGCAGCCTCAATTTGGGCTTGGCCTGCAGCCTTCATCCGGCCCGCCTTGATCAACCTTTCCGCGTGTCTGGTGTTGATCTTGGACCAGCCACTTTTAGGTCGTCTTGGGGTGAATCTCTGCCGCCACGAAACCTCATCATGGCTCTGCTTTAGGCCGTCGATCCATCCGAAGCATAGCGCCTCATCCAGCGCTTCGGAGTAGGTAACAGTGGGTTCTCCCGAGCCCTTTTTGAAGATGCGCAGCCAAATCCCATCAGATTGGCGATGATTCCCGGCCAGCCACTTGCGAAACTCTGAGGGTGATCGAAAGCTAAGAATTTCGTTCATATGAAAAGACCGCCGATCTTGCGTGCATCCTTCATTTTAAGATGAGCTCCCAAATCCGCGCCAAATGATGATCGTCGTGTTCGGCCACGAAGTACAAATGGTCGACCAGTCGCATTGGCGTTCTAAGTCTCGGATGCGGGATCGATCGGGCGAACAGGTTGGCTTCAAAGTCGCCGAGTCGATCCACGAGCCGCAATCGTGCCTTTCGAAACTCCATAAGAATATCCTCGATGCGGCGCTGGTTATGCCCCGCTTCATGAGTTTTTCGATTGCTCAGGTCGGCGGTTTTGAGTTCAGCGACGGCTGCGAGGTAATCGTCGACTCGCGCCATCCACAAGGGCTCGAGGTCAAGCAAGTGTCCAGCATGCTCCTGCGCCGACCACTTTTCTCCCGGTTTCTGCACTAACCGCTCACGGCGATCAGCACCGACAATTTCCTCAAGCCTTGCGGGCGCGCCTCGCAAGCGAACGCAGAGGTTCGGATATAGCTCTGCCGGAAACGAGAATTTGAATTTCCGATCAAACCAGTTGGGGACTTGCGTCATGGATCACCGGATCAGAGTTGCAATTCAGTCTCTGCCATTGTCATTTCGAGCACGTTGTCGCCGGTTCATCGCAACATTTTCGCGGTTCCCAGCAAAAACAGATTCCTCGTTGCGCTCGGACTGACAATTGGGTTGTTGCATCACCATCGAGTCGAATTGTTGCAAACGCGCAATTCTCGAATAAATCTGCACCTGCGAGGGCCTTAAATGGTTGATGCCTGGCCACCGTTACGTGCATCTATGAACTGGTAGATCAGATTCCAGTTTTTCTTTCGACTCTTCTTTTTCTTGTCAGGAGGCATCATGAAAACTCGCAAACTTGGCCGTAGCGTTCCCAGGGTTTCAGCCATGGGCCTGGGCTGTATGGGCATGTCGGAGTTCTACAGCGGACGCGATGACAACGAATCTCTGGCCACGATTCACCGGGCTCTGGAACTTGGCATCACTTTTCTCGACACTGCTGACGTGTATGGGCCGTTTACCAACGAAGAGTTGGTCGGCAAAGCAATTCGCGGACGCCGGGACCAGATTGTGCTGGCCACGAAGTTTGGCATTGTGCGCGATCCTAAGAATCCTAATGTCCGTGGAGTCAATGGCAAACCGGAATACGTGCGCCAGTCCTGCGAAGGCAGCCTGCGGCGGCTAGGCGTGGACACGATCGAACTTTATTACCAGCACCGCGTAGATCCTGATACGCCGATTGAAGAGACGGTAGGCGCGATGGCGCAACTGGTCAAGGAAGGCAAAGTTCGTTACCTGGGGCTCTCCGAAGCTAGTCCGCAGACTCTTCGCCGCGCCGCAAAGGTTCATCGCATTACTGCGCTGCAGACGGAATACTCGCTGTGGACGCGCGATCCCGAAGACGAAATCCTGCCCACTTGTCGCGAACTCGGAATCGGATTCGTTGCTTACAGCCCGTTGGGACGCGGCTTCTTGACCGGCCAGCTCAAGACTTTCGATGATCTTGCTCCTGACGACTACCGCAGAAACTCCCCGCGTTTCCAAGGCGAGAACTTCCAGAAGAATCTTGATCTGGTACGCCGGGTGGAGGAAATGGCGAAACTGAAAGGTTGCAAGCCTTCGCAGTTGGCATTAGCTTGGGTACTCGCGCAGGGGGATGACATTGTGCCGATTCCTGGCACCAAGCGGCGGAAGTATCTCGAAGAAAATGTAGGCGCTATCAACATTCAGCTTACCCCGGAGGACCTGCACCGGATCGATGAGGTCTTTCCGCGGGATGCAACCGCTGGGGCGCGCTATCCGGAACACATGATGAGCCTGGTGAACGGATGAAAGAGTTAGGAAAAAAAACTTGGGGCGGCCGTTGGGCCGCCCCGTAGTATCCACTACAGCGTACTCAAGATCGTGAAAACAATGTTCCTCTACTTCGCTTCTCATTCCCTTCGGGTATGAGAAGCTTCGGTCGGAATGGCAATTCTTAGCGAGCTGAAAACGCCTTAGTCGTTTGAGGTCAGGCCCTGGCCGGACTCTCCCCACCCTTGGCAATCCCTGGCCGTCCCGGCTCCGGCTTCAGCACCTGCTGCACGCCGTCATCGGACTTAGGCGGAGGCGTCATCTTGGGCAATTCCTTGCCTTCGATGATCATCTTGATCTCATTTGCGTCGAGCACTTCACGTTCCAGCAATGCCAGCGCGATTCTGACCAGCGCGCCATTATCCTGCGCCAGAATGCCTTTCGCGGTGTTATAGCCCTGGCCCACAATTCGGCGAACTTCGTCGTCGATCTTGATTGCCGTGGCCTCGCTGTAATCGCGATGCTGCGCAATCTCGCGACCCAGGAAAATCTGCTCTTCCTTTTTGCCGAAGGTCAGCGGGCCCAGATCGCTCATACCGAACTCGCAGACCATCTTGCGCGCCAGTTCCGTGGCCCGCTCAATGTCGTTGCCTGCGCCCGTGCTCATCTGATTGAGGAACATCTCCTCGGCGATCCGGCCACCCATCATGATGGCGATTTCCGTCTCCAGATATTCCTTGGTGTAATTGTGCTTGTCATCGATCGGCAACTGCATGGTCACACCCAGAGCCATGCCACGCGGAATGATCGTGACTTTGTGCAGCGGATCAGAATTCGGCAGCTTCGATGCGACCAATGCGTGCCCTGCCTCGTGATACGCCGTCACCTTCTTCTCTTCTTCCGTGAGAATGAGCGATTTGCGTTCGACGCCCATCAGGACCTTGTCCTTAGCCAGCTCGAAGTCGTACATGAGAACGGCTTTGCGGTTTTGCCGCGCCGCGCTCAATGCAGCCTCGTTCACCATGTTGGCCAAGTCCGCTCCCGAGAAGCCCGGTGTACCCCGTGCCAGTACGGAAAGATCGACATCGTCGGCCAAAGGAATCTTGCGAGTGTGGACTCGAAGAATCTCTTCGCGTCCGCGCACATCCGGCCGATGCACAACCACCCGGCGGTCGAAACGGCCTGGCCGCAGGAGTGCGGGATCGAGCACATCCGGACGGTTAGTGGCGGCCATCAGGATGACGCCTTCGTTCGATTCGAAGCCATCCATCTCGACCAGCAACTGATTCAAAGTCTGCTCGCGCTCGTCGTGTCCGCCGCCCAGGCCGGCGCCGCGATGGCGTCCAACCGCATCGATCTCATCGATAAAGATGATGCAGGGGGCATTCTTCTTGCCTTGCTCAAACAGATCGCGCACCCGGCTCGCGCCGACGCCTACGAACATTTCCACGAAGTCCGAACCGGAAATCGAGAAGAAGGGAACGTTGGCCTCGCCCGCAACCGCTCTCGCCAGCAGAGTCTTACCCGTTCCCGGAGGTCCAACCAATAACACACCCTTCGGAATGCGTCCACCGAGCTTCTGGAACTTCTGCGCTTCACGCAGGAATTCGATGATCTCCTTAAGCTCTTCCTTGGCCTCTTCCACGCCCGCCACGTCCTTGAACGTGACTTTCTTCTGTTGCATCGAGAGGAGCCGCGCCCGGCTCTTCCCGAACGACAGTGCCTTGTTACCGCCCGTCTGCATCTGCCGGATCATAAAGAACCACAAGGCAGCCAGCAGAATCAAGGGCGCCAGGTTCAGCAGCCAACTGGGCCAACTCCCACTGCTGGCGTCCCGGACGGTGATATTCACGCCCTTGTCGCGCAGCAATTTAATCATGTCGGGATAGTTCGTAGGAACGGTGGTGTGGAAGGTCGAGCCGTCATTCGCAAACTTGCCATGTACTTCCTGCAAGTTGATGGTGACTTCTTTGACGTTGCCCTGGTCCACATCCGTCATGAATTGCGAGAAGTTGACTTCCTTCTCTTTTTGTCCCGCGCCGCCGGCCTTTACTACTTGCCAAAGCAGGAACGCCGAGAGCACGATCACTAGCCAGAAAACCACGGTCTTAACTGTTGAATTCACCTAAAAACTCCTGAGAAAGTCGCGTCCTGTTCCAAAAACGCAACTGGGGCTCCGCCTAAACTAATTAGATGCCAGCCGCAAGGATTGGATAGAGGAAATTACCAACTCCATCATTCTAACCCTTCTTGTGGGAAAAAGGATGGAGTTCTTGCCGTGACTTAAGTCACAGAAAAGCTTCAGCTTGCAGCCGCAATGTAGGGAAGGTTGCGAAGGGTCTGTTCGGGGGATCCCAACCCATAACCCACCAGGAACGCTTCGTCCACCAGAAATCCGAAGTAATCCGGCTGCAACTGCACTCTCCGAGCCGACTGCCGGTCGAGCAACGTGGCCAACTTGACCGAAGCGGCTCCCCGGCCTCGCAAGTCGTTCATCAGAAACTCGCTCGTCACTCCGGAATGCACCAGGCCCTCGATCAGCAAAACATGCTGTCCGACGATCGCTAGTTCGTGGCTGAAAAAGATTTCCAGAAAGCCCGCCGCAGTGTTCTCCTGCTCCCGCCTGTAGCTCGGCTTGATAAACTGGCAAATGACCGGTACCTCCAGAACCCTCACTAGGTCGGCCATGAAAATGAACCCGTTTTCCAGCAACGCGAGGGCGTGAATGGTCTTGCCTTGATAGTCGTCGGAGATCTGTCGTGCCATTTCACGCACGCGCTTTTGGATCTGCTCGGTCGGAATCACGGCACGTAGCTGCTCAGGCTTTGGGTGAGCGTTCATATGTTTTTGTTCGTCTGGCGACCGGCGCCTCGCCCGTCCGCTTTGCGCCAAACTCGCTCCTACAACCTAACCTCCCGGATCAACACAGCGCCGTCATCTGCGCTACGTGGCCGCAGTCGAGACGGTGCCGAGAAGCCGCGAACCCAGACTACGTCCGTTTCGCTCGCCACCACCGGCCACAATTTTCGTTCCGGGCCCGCCACCTGCCGCTCCTGCAGCAGTTCTTTTACCTTTTTCGCGATCTTCGTATGCGGCGGCCAGAAGCGATCGCCCGGACGCCAGTTCCGAACTTTCAGTTCCGCCGCCAATAATGCCCGATCCAACAAATCCTCGGGATTATAACCCTTGGCAGCGTTTCCAGAAACCAATACCACCTCGAAGCGTGATTCCGTTTCCTGAACCTCGACCGATCCAGGGACGGGGAGGCGGTATTCGTAGTCCACTGTGCCCGGCGTATCGCTTTGAAGCTCGAAGCGCAACTCGCCCTTGTTTCGCAAAGCCACCCACCTATCCGGCAACACAGTGGACTTAGCCGGTTCAGCACGGTTGGAGCCTAAAGCAAGAACCTCGTCGACGTGATGGAAATCCAGCCGCATGCCCAAAGATTCATTGGCAGCCCGGACCAAACGCCGCTGCAGCGCGAGAGGAAAGTCTGCCAAAACTGACAAACTAAGGACGCCGCCGGCGCCCTTTGCATGCCAAACCAGCGGCAGTACTCGCGCAACTTCCTTTTCCCAGTATTCCTCCTCCGTACGCGCAATCTCCGCTGTCTCGGCAAACGCCTCGCGTACCGCGGGGTTTAGATAACGCTCCAGCCGCGGCAAAATTCCGTGCCGCACTCGATTGCGCATATGCCGTAAGTCGCGATTACTCTTGTCCTCCTGCCAGCTTTGCCCCAGCGCAAGCAGATAAACCTCCAGCTCTCGTCGCCGGATTCCAAGCAGCGGGCGAACAATGGAGGCGGCTCTCGTCTCCTTGGTGGGCTGTGAGCTGAGAGCTGAACGCTGAAAGCTGGTCACTGACAACCGAGGGTAAATTCCTGCCAATCCACGGCCACCAGCTCCTCGAACGATCTTTAGTAGCACCGTCTCGGCTTGATCGTCCAAAGTGTGTCCGGTAGCAATCCGGTTCAACCGGCTTTCCAGCAGTAATTGATGGAAGTACTGGTATCGCATTTCGCGCGCCGCCGTTTCCAGACTCAGGCGTTTCTCCGCCGCATGAGCGGCCACCTCACCGCTTTGGCGGCACAGCTCTAACTTGTGCCGCTGAGCCAATTCAGCCACGAACCGTTCGTCTTCATCCGACTCAGCCCCACGCAACCTGTGATTGAAATGAACCACCGAAACGACAATGCCGACTTCCTTGCGGAGTTCTAAAAGCAGACGAAGCAAGGACACCGAGTCTGCCCCACCCGACACCGCGATCCCCACGCGATCCCCGGCCTTCAGGAGTTCATGTTTGCGAATGTATTCGAGTACAGCGTGCTGCAGCCTTTCCACGGGAACATAGTACATCCACAGTAAGTTGGGCCGGATCTTTGCTGGCCACGGCCGACGACCACCGACCAACGACTAACGACTGCTCTTTTTCATCTTCTCCACGAAGCACCCGATACTCACCACCGCGCGCCCCACCGTGCCCCGGCCAATTTCCTGGACATCGTCCCACGCAGTCACGCGCACCGTGTAAAACTTCCCATCGAACGATTTCAGCACTGCCTCCGCCCGGATCCGCGCTCCGACTCCGCTCGCCGCCCGATGCTCAATATGAATGGCCGTGCCCACGGTGATCTCGTCGCCCTCGCAGTAAGGTTGCAGGGCATGAAATGCTGCCGTTTCCATCAGCCGGATCATGTCAGGAGTCGAATACACCGGCGGCAGCTCGGGATGATGCGAGGTCAGTGTGTGCTTGAACCCAACCGTCTCCTCAACCGTCGCGCGTGCGCCAATTGGCATTGCTTTCGCCATAAGAAAATCCCCATAAAGAGAAAGAGCCAATGATTCTAACGAATCACCGGCTCCATTTTTCATTCCTAGTTTTGAAGATCGCCGTCTACGCCGCTACCTTCTGCATCCGCCGGGTCTCGATGCCATTCAGCGCGTGCCACAGGGCCTTCGCAGCGTTCTCGGCCGCAACCAGCGCCTGCTCCGCCATCTGCGCATTCGATTTCAGCCGTTTGCCCAACTGCTGACGCCAGACCTGCGAGTGATAAGCATCCGCGGTAGTATGCAGGGTGAAATAGGTGGTAACGCGCTCATCGGCGCCATACATCTCTAGCAGCCCGCGCGCTTTCTCCTTCGCGACCCGCGGTACTTGCGACTCATAGGCGTAGAAGGCGGCCAGCGCTTCTTCCGGCGTGCCCTCACTCGCCACACGATGGAAGAACGAAGTCAGCTCCTTAACCTCGGGCAGCGGGTCGTGTCCACGCATGTTACGTCTTGCGCCCATGCCTTCAGCAAAATCCAGCCATAGTTCGGAATGTGGCGGCGACGCATTGCCAAACGCATCCGCCATCCCCTTCTCCTCCGCCATGTTGGCCAGCACCGCCTGCCGGAGTTCGCTTTCGTCGAGGCGGATACCCAGTTCCGCTAGATAGAGCGGAAAGGCCTCCACATGGTGGTAGTAATCCCGCGCGTACTCCCGTAAATCCTCGCGCGTAAGCTCGCCCGCACTCCATGCTTTATAGAAAGGATGGCAAAGCAGATCATACTTCGCGATCCGCGTATCCAGCTGTTCGAAGAATTGCTCAGTCGTCATATGATTGCGCCTCCAGGACACTCCAATATACGGGGCTCAGGGGGCCCGCGCAACTCTCCCCAATCCGGGAATTCATCGCAGCGATGACGCAGTTTGAAGCAAGCCAAGAGCAAGTCACGTCGGATAATGTAGGCGCGCGGGCGTCCACGCACCCGTGCTGGCGCTGCTAGCTGCACGTGTGAACACGGGAAAGCGTATGGCAATTAAGACGATTGGAGCGCTGATCTCAACTCTTTCCGCAGTCGTGATTGCGCAGTCGACACGCCCCGAGATTTTCCAAATTTCGCCCACCAGCGGTCCCGAGGGTTCCCGTGTGGAAATCACAGGCAAGAACTTCAGGGAGCCTCGGCTGTCTTGCTGGGCACAAGCAGCGCCGCTTTCAGTCTCATTTCCCCCGAAACACTCGTCACACTAATCCCGCATAAGAGCATAACCTCAACAATCACGGTGGTCACGCCTCAAGGCCGTGCCTCAAGTCCGTCCGCCTTCGTGATTGCTAACGATCCGCGCGTCCCCGACGAGGTCAGCTACAAAACAGGCTATGTGAACGCAGTTGCGCCGCCCCGCGATTTCAAGTCGGCGCTACTTTGGAGAATCGCAATCGTCGACACCCGCGTCTCAGGTCACGAATCCGCAGAAGTGGAGATTGCCTCGACCCAGCTCATCTGTCGAGTCGATGGCAAAGACGTAATCGTCAACGACGACAAGGGCAACGTTCGTGGCGAGCTCTACCACCGACAAACCCTGGTTCGGCACCGATGAGCACGACCTCATGCCGCTAGCCTACGATCAGACCAGTCACAACGTAGTGATAAAAGTCGGTCAGAGTCCCGACCGCGCCTGGCATTTCTGGAACCCCTCGCCCCGCGCCGCGCTGCCAGCCGGAGAGCAAGAAGGCTGCACGGTCAAAGCCCGCATCAGGATTTCTCAAGGGGCTCTACTGCTGATGGGTATGGACTATTGGTGTTCGCCGACCATCCCCTACCGCCTGGGTGGAAACAATCACGAAGCCGGAGCCCGCAATTGGTATTTCCCTTCGGCGCAGTGCCAGGAAGCGGTGTTCACGGATATCGGAGGCCCACAATCCTAAAAATCACGTGCTGACAGCCCCCCGGCACACTGTGCTCTATCGAGGTTAGATTCATTTCAACCCCGGCCAACCCTCGGAGCTTCGCTCCGCTGGACAGCCGAGCGCGGCTGTCCCCACGTGCGGAATGTTCTCCCAGCGTGTTCGCTCGCTCATTGCTAGAATAGAGACCACAG
>Ga0210401_10000723_pt1 | contig 40089 bp, 42 predicted proteins | sample IncBWH32MmetaG_FD_150866 | JGI IMG/M metagenome (GOLD analysis project Ga0210401, IMG submission 150866) | Forest soil microbial communities from Barre Woods Harvard Forest LTER site, Petersham, Massachusetts, United States - Inc-BW-H-32-M | ecosystem: Environmental > Terrestrial > Soil >... | reverse complement strand
CGGCACACCGGCGACATCGTCATTCTCCATGACCCTTCCTGGCACGCGCTGTGGCAGCGCCGCATGTCGGACCCCTTGTCCGATGCTGAGTGCTTTCAACTTCATCCTGATGGGTCGGTGGCCAAAATCGGCGGCGTCGCTCACTGCATCACCGAGATCGGCGGCCAGTATATGGGACTGCTGAAGTTCTCGGCCTCGGGGTGGACGACACTGACTACGGCGTTCGAGGCACTTCCCGCTTCGCTGCGCCAGGCGATAGACATGACGGGAATGTTACAGGTCCTTGCCTCAATCGGAATTCGGGTCGATGCGACCGCTACACGCGGCGCATGGATGGAAATCGATACGGCGGCGGATTTGGCCCTCTGCGAGCAAATGATCGAAGCTGGCGAGTTCGATCCGGCCCCACGAAGCCGCCAATCGGCTGACCACATACAACATGGAGGAGATTGACGGATGGATTTCATCGGACACTACAAAGATCATTCCATGCTCGATCCCTACCGGATGGCGGTGCACTCCGCAGCGGTAAAGCACCGGATGCAGAGCCTGGCAGCTCAGGGGCTCCTGCTGTTGACCACCTGCCTGCGGGTGGAGCTTTATGGCGATCGGGGAGCCGTCCAGACGCGATCAGCCGACATCATAGGAAGCCCGAAGGGAAGCCTGTTCGGGACCGACGAAATCGCGCAGAGGCTCGCCGAAATTGCTGCGGGCGCTCGGTCGCAGATCCTTGGTGAGAGCTATATTGGCGAGCAGATCGGTCAAGCAGCCGACCTCCTCGAGCCTTGTTCGCCGATGAGACGGCTTGCGGTTCTCGCGATTGAGATCGGCAAGGAGGCACAACGCAAGTACTCGTTTTTTGCCACAGCCGACTACGACCGAATTGTGCTGGACCTCGTCAACGAGGCCATAGGTGCGGGTTGTACTGGAGGCACACTTTACCTTGTCGGCGCCGGAATGCTTGGCCGCTCGATCCTGCTCGGCGAGCTTCCTCGTCGGTTCAGATCGACACGGATCATCAGCCGCGACCCCAAGGGTGTTCGCAGGAAACTAAGGGGTCTGGCAATCCCGCCGATCGAAGTCGGCCGCGCCGACAATCTTACGCCGGCCAGGCAGTCCGATTCGGTGGTCGTGATCGCCACCAGTGAGGTTGCGGACACGTATCGGTGTACGCTCGAGGCAATGTTTCGAGCGGTCGAGCCCAGTACGATCATTGAGCTGTCGTCGTTGCCTGCCTTTGCCAGCCTGCAGCAGTGCTCTGGCGGTTATGTCAACATGTACAGCGACAAGTTCAAACGCATTCTTGCCGTCAGCAATGAGGCCCTCGCAGCGCGGCTTGAGCTGGTGAAAAACCACATTCGGGAAGCTGTCCGAGAGGCACGTTGTCATGAACGAGACCTCTTCCAGAGCGGGAGCGTTCAATCGGGAGGCCGGCATGGTGAAGTACTTGCTTGATCCTGCAAATGCAATCACGGCTGCGGCTCTCGGCCTTGGTGTCCTCGGGATATATTTTGGGCTCACGGAAAGGCCGGAGCTCGGGATTGCAGCCGTGCTTTGGGCCTTTCTCGCCGATCATGTTGACGGATTGGTCGCCCGGAGAACGGCCGGGCGCTCCCAACACACCAGAGAAATCGGCAGGCATCTGGACTCGCTGGCCGACCTCGTATGTGAGTGCATTTTTCCAGGACTGATCTTGCTCGTCATCAACCATTACGCGCTGTCGTCTTTGGCCATCGCGACTGCGAGCATTATCGTTGGCGCGCTACGATTGAGCTATTACAATGCATTCGGCGCTCGGGATGGATATTTTGTCGGGGTTCCCGTCACGTATGTGGTGCCCGTGCTCGCGACGGTCTTTTTGCTCTCGCCGTTGCTGGGCCCCGGCAGGTTGGGTCCGGCGCTCAACGTTGCATTTTGCGTCTTGCTTCTACTCCACCTGAGCTCGATCCGGGTTCCTGTAACCAAGGGATGGATGTATGGACCTGTCGTCGTTTTCGCCCTCGGTGCGTCTGCAGTGCTGATCGGACGCGGAGCATCCTGAGATGGCGAAATGCGATTACGTCAACGACTCACCAGCGCTCCAGTCGGCCAAGCGGACGCACGCTCATCTCGATGGAATATGATGAAGGTGGCATCCTGTTGGACGACAAGGGCACTTCCCAATGCGCCGGCCATTCTATGCCCTCGATCCCGCAGGCCGAGGCACTCGTCATGGAGGTCCAATCGCCGCCCTCCAAGCGGGCCATGATGCCACCCGGGCCGGCGCCGCTAAGGGCCGCCACTTCGACGACGAGCGGCTGGCGATACGGAGTATGGGGCACTACCCAAGAGTGTTCTTTTCTGTTGGGGTGTGGCGTCACATGAACCGCAAGAGGCTCGCCATCTGCGCGGAAGTCGATGAGGAACGATGGAGTTGCACCTTCATGGCTCCGCCCGACGATGAGCGCCGATGGCGATTCCAAAGGCCGGGCAAAGCGAAATGACCAGGCCAGGCGAAAGGCCGCATCAGGGGCCGCAACCGACAGCGCTCGAACAGAAACCGGACTACCGGGGACGAGGGGAACATCGGCCTCTACAGGCTGCAGCAAACTTGGCGGCCAGGTGCATCGCTCCCGGCACCGACCTAGTTCGTCGATGACCCGGTAGCCGATATGGGTGGCAGAGGCGTCGAACTCGACGAAGTGCCTGTATTCGACATCGCCAGGCATAGCGCCGCCCGGACCGTACTCCGTGCCCGCTCCACCTGTGCACAATTGGGCCAGGCCATCTCGCACTCGAAAGTCGAAGGCGATGATGTGGCTGCAAATATAGGCCTTAACACCGGCCACGCGCATCATCGCCCAAGCTCTGTCGCCATCCTCTGGCGCGATGCGCCAGTCCGGATGCAAATCGTAGCCATTCACGGGCAGGATGGGATGATGACCGAAGACGAGCTTGATCGTCGCGTCCTGGCCCTTGGCGAGCGCCTGCTCAAGCCAAGCAACGTCCAGCATAGCGTGACCGTGATTGGCGGGATTGGCGGTATTCAGAAAGACCAGAAGAGCGCTGCCGTCCCGAACGGCGTAGTTGAGTCCTTTGCGGGCGACGACGTTCGCATGGTGCTGCGGCAACACCTGGTCGTACAGGCTGAGGCTTGCCGCGCTGTAGACGTCGTGGTTGCCGGGAATATGAAAGATTCGATTGAACGCGCTTACGAAGTCGGAGAACTCGCGATCAATGAAATGGCGCCATTGCAGCCGCAGCTCCCGCTCGTCGGCGACGTAGCCGGAAACATGGTCGCCAAGATAGCACAGGGTTCGCGAGTGTGGCCGCCGCCTCAGGAGCGCTTCCCGGAGTGCACGAAAGTTCTGCTCGTGCAGGTGATGCGGGACGCCGGAACAACTGTCCCCTAGCAGAATAAGCCGGTACGGCTCCACGCCCTCGCCTTCCCCATCGCCGCTCAAGGATGGCCAGAAACTAGTTGGGCTGTTTAACAATATGGTGACACCGACCCGCAGGATAATATTCTGCATTGTTTTAACTATATGCTTCCATATTGGCTGCGCGTGGCGAACATCGGCGGTGTCAAGCCGAGCAATGGAGACGCCACTTATGACCGTACAAAGCCGGTGGAAGCGTCGCCCCGAAGGCGCAAACTGGGGCGAATTCGGTGCCGATGACCAGCTTGGGCGATTGAACCTGATCGATCAGGACAGGATATTGGCAGGCGCAGCCGAAATCAAAGAAGGCCGGAACTTCTGCCTGAGCCTACCGCTCGACTACCCAGGCGAGAGCGTGCTCGCTTCCTATCGATCTCCGCCGCAGCTTCGCCCGACATTAAGGAACGGCCGGGCTTGCTTCCACTATGATTTCAGCGCCGAAGAGCCAGGCTTCGACGATATCGTCTGTGACGACGCCGTCTGTCTCTGCACACAATACTCCACTCATTGGGACGGGCTTGCCCATATCGGCGAGCCGTTCGATGTGGATGGCGACGGTAACCGCAAGATCGTCTACTATAATGGCTTTCGTGCCGGCATCGATGTAGTTGAACCCGGCGGCGTTTGCACGATGTCCTCTACTGCCCTTGGCATCGAGCATATGGCCCAACATGGGGTGCAGGGCCGGGGCGTCCTCGTCGACCTGGCCAAACGATTTGGGCGTGTGCGTCACCTCGTTGGCTACGACGATCTGCGCCACTGCCTCGAGCAGGATGGGATCGCTGTCGCGCCTGGCGACATACTGTGCCTGCACACTGGCTTCAGCCGACTTCTGCTGGACATGGGCCGGCATCCGGATGGTGCAGTCCTGGCGAATTCGTGCGCGGCCCTGGACGGCTGTGACCGCAAGCTCCTGAACTGGATCACGGACAGTGGCATCGCCGCGATCGCGGCTGACAATTTCGCAGTTGAGGCTCAGCCGCCGCGCAATGAGGCCCGCAGAGGCCGCAGTTACGTCCCTTTGCATGAGCATTGTCTTTTCAAACTCGGAATGCCTTTGGGGGAGCTGTGGCATTTCGAGGAGCTCAATGGCTGGCTAAATGCCCATTCGCGGCACTGTTTTTTCCTTACCGCCCCACCCCTGCGGCTCCCCGGCGCAATGGGCTCGCCGATTACACCCATTGCGACCGTATGACCTGGACGCCCTCCAGCTTGCCAAGGATGCATATTCAAGAGCGTCGGGTCGAGAGGACATTGGAGGTCCGGCGCAGGGACTCCAATGAGCGTTCGTAGCTGGCGAGCGCGATATTTGCGTTGAGCGCATCGATAATGGCGAGCTCGGCGATGCGGCTGGTCATCGCCTCCGTCCTGAATCGCGTCTCTTTCGCCGCGGTGTAGAGCACGATATCTGTGTGCCGTTGGATCGGCGACTTACCGAAATTGGTGATGCAAATCGTGGTCGCTCCCGCCTCCTTCGCCAGCTGAGTAGCCGATACGGTCTCGAGTGTACTGCCTGAGTGGGAGATCGACAGGGTTGCAACGCCTGGCTTCAGCAGCGAAGCACTGACGAGCTGGGCATGAGAGTCCGTTATCACTTTGCAATTGACGCCCAGCCTTGTCATGCGGTGATAGGCATCGATCGCCACTGGAGCCGCGCTTCCGATGCCATAGATTTCCACCCATGGAGCCGAGAGAATGGCCGTCACCGCGCGCTTGAGCGCCTCAGTGTCGAGAACCGCAAGCGTGTCGACCAGCGCTTGAACGCCGCTGCTCATGATCTTGTTGGTGACAGTCGCCACGTCATCGCCAAGGAGGAGATCCTCGTGGATGAATTTGATGGGCTCGACCAGACCTTGAGCAACCTCAATCTTCAGCCCCTGGAAGCCCTTGACACCAAGCTGCTGGCATAGCGCGACGATGCTGCCTTCGCTGACGTCCGCCTTTTCAGCCATCTCGGTGATGGACATGTGGACGACATCTTCCAGATTGTTGAGGATGAAGTCCGCGATCCTGCGGGCGACCGGCGCCAGCCTCTCGCGCATCGTGGTGAGGCGCGCGATTGCGGTTCCGGGAGCGCTGTAACGCGGGCCCGATGAGTTGGCGTTGTTGTTCATGTTGAGCCCCTTGACCTGACCGTTGTTCTTGCGAGCGCTTTGGCCGCGAGCACTGGCAATCCATCAGCACTGAGAAAAGCTCTGCACCATACGGCCTTCGACTGAAAAAATCTCATAAAAGCGTCATATGACATGGTTACGGTCTGCCCGGTCGTCGCCAAGGATCGACCCGGCAAACATGGTTGCGATGACTGCCGCGAGGTTAGTGAGGTCAGTCATGTTCGCACAACAGGAGCTCGCTTAAATGGTTACGCTAAAGCGCGTCTGGCCCAGCATGGCGGCAATCGTGGCCTGCGCAATTGGCGGCCACGTCAGGGCTGCAGATATCGTTGTCGGTTTCGCAACGGCGCAGTCAGGCATCGTGCAACCTTACGACCAAGGCGGGCAGCGGGCCGCGATCATGGAAATGGAGATGATCAACGCGGCCGGCGGGATCGATGGCCGCAAATTCCGCTGGCTCATCGCCGACACCAAATCCGACCGGGTACAGGGGGCCAAAGCCGGCCTCGAGGTCGCAAGGCAGGGTGCCGACCTGGTGATTGTCTCGTGTGACTATGACAACGGTGCGCCAGCTGCACTCTCGGCGCAAAATTCGGGAAAGCCGTCGTTCTTCGTGTGTGCCGAAGATGCCAAGGCCGGGATCCAGGGTGTCGGTCCATACTCCTTCACAGCCTCCATCGCCGCCCCCGTGCAGGGGGCAACCATGGCCGAATGGGGGATCAAGAAAATGGGCTGGCGGAACGGCTATGTGCTCCTCGACAACACCGCGGAGTACAACAAGTCGGTATGTGCTGGATTCGACTGGGCATTTCCGAAGTTCGGCGGGAAAATTGTCGGACGCGATACGTTCAGGAACGATGACGCATCGATCGCCTCCCAGATCACGCGCCTGCGCAACATGTCAACTCCGCCGGACGTCATCATGCTGTGCACTTATACGCCGGGTGGCGCCAGCGCCATCCGCCAGATCCGGGCAGCCGGCATCGACATTCCGATCGTCAATGGCATGGCCATGGACGGCACTTATTGGACCGATGCCGTACCCAACCTCTCGAATTTCTATGTCCCGGTCCAGGGATCGATCTACGGCAACGATCCCGATCCAAAGGTGAATGAATTTGCGCAAGACTATTCCAAACGCTGGGAGCAACCGCCACCATCGTCATACGTCTTCCCCGGATGGGTGCTGATCGAATGCTACGCCGAGGCCGTGAAGCGCGCGGGCACCACCGATGCGTCCAAGGTCGTCGCGGAATTGGAAAAACTGCGTGACTTTCCGACACGCTTCGGCCCGCGCACATTCACTCCTAAACTACACATTCAGGACAGCGCTCGATACGAGATCATTGGCTTTTCAGCGGGCAAACCAACTCCCCTCGAGTACTGGAAGATTTCCGAGCCAGTACCGATGGATGTGCTGTTCCGACAGTAACGACATGGCCCACAATCAGGGCGGCGCACTGCGCGCGTGCAATGTTACAGTTCGGTTCCATGGCATCACCGCAATCGATGGGGTCTCACTCGCTCTCGCGCCCGGTGATATCTGCGGTCTCATTGGCCCGAACGGTGCGGGAAAGACGACGCTGGTCAATGTGCTATCGGGCCTGGAGACGCCATCGCAAGGACAAGTCACCCTCGATGACAGGCCGACTCAAGGCTGGCCGCCACATCGGTTCCGTCGCTCTGGTGTCGCCAGGAGCTTCCAAGCCGGGCGCCTCTTCCGTGAGTTGACCGTCGCCGAGCACGTCATCGTGCCGGCCGTGAATCTTGGATTCTCGCGGCGCCGGGCTGTGGCGCATGCCCGCGAACTCCTCGCATGGGTGAACCTCGCACAAATGACCGACGTCACCGCCGGGGCTCTCGTGGGCACGGATGAGCGGCGGCTCGGCATTGCGCGCGCTCTTGCAGCCAAACCGAGGTTCGTCCTGCTCGACGAGCCAGCTGCCGGCATGTCCGAGATCGAGTGCGAAGAAATCACGCGTCTGATCACGGCCATTCCCAAAACCTTTGGCGCCGGCGTCCTTCTGGTAGATCATAACATGACGGTGGTGATGCGCGCGTGCGACCGCATCCATGTCCTGGACAGCGGAAGAATGATCGCCGAGGGAGCCCCCGCGGAGGTGCGCTCGAATCAGGCGGTAGTCTCCGCCTACCTTGGCAGCTTTCCGGTGCGCCAGCGACAACCAGTTATTGTCGATGTTGCTTAGCGTCGAAAACATGTCGGTATATCATGGCCAAGTGCGCGCGCTGCGCGGGGTTTCGCTACACGTAAGACAGGGCGAGACCGTCAGCATCCTCGGTCCGAACGGAGCGGGAAAATCCACGTTGTTGTGGACCATTGCAGGCGCCCTGCAGCCTCGCTCCGGCAATATCGTGTTCGGTGGCCGCAGCATCACCCACCTGCCTTCCGAAACAATCGCGCGGCTTGGACTCTCCACCGTCCCTGAGCGACGACGCGTCTTCAGCTCTCTGACGGTGGAAGAGAACTTGCGGCTCGGTCTATGGGCACGAAGTGACCGCCGAGCTGGCAATCATGATCTCCATCAGATATTGGACTATTTCCCCAGACTGGCCGAACGACGCCGCTCGCTGGCTGCTCGCCTATCGGGCGGCGAGCAGCAAATGCTGGTCATAGCCCGGGCGCTGCTTTCCCGTCCTCGTCTCATAGCTCTTGATGAGCCGTCATTTGGACTTGCCCCGATGGTCGTGGACCACGTTTACGATATTCTCCGTGACTGGCGTGAGCGGCAGAATCTGACGCTGCTGATCGTCGAACAGACCGCGACGCGCGCTCTGTCATTCTCCGATCGTGTCTATGTGCTGCGCTCCGGCCACGTCGAGCAGGTCGGCTCACCCACAGAAGTCTGCGACGCAGAACGGCTCGAGGAGGCGTATTTCGGCTTCCCAAGCAGTGAGGCTCGCGACCGACGATGATCTCGACGATGCTACAATACGTCATCGATGCACTGAATCTTGGCAGCCTTTATGCCTTGACGGCTCTCGGCATCGGTTTGCTGTTCGGCATTCTCCGGGTCATCAACTTTGCTCACGGGGACTTCATTTCGGTAGGAGCCTATACCCTCATCGTGCCCTCGACCAACGCCTTGGCCGTGCTGTACGTCGGCGCGCTCCCCTGGCCGCTCGTTGTGGTTCTCACCGCCCTGTCAGTCATCGCAGTCGCGATGCTTTCCGAATTGGTGGTATTCCGGCCGTTGCGCAGCAGCTCGCCGGCAACCCTCATGATCGGATCCTTCGCACTCAGTTTCGTCATCCAACACCTGATTCTGATGGTTCATGGCAGTCGACCCAAGGCCGTCAATCTCTGGCCCGAACTTGCAACGCAAGTTGAGTTGCTGGGTCTTCGTGTTCAGAAGCTGCACCTTGTAACGGTGGGGACGACAGCGATGCTTCTGGGAATTTTGACGGTGCTGCTCAGAGCAACCCGCACCGGAGTGGAAATGCGGGCAGCGGCCGAAGACTATCAGATGGCGCGCATGCTTGGCATACGGGCCAACGCGGTCATCGGCGGCGCCTTGGCGCTGAGCGGGCTCCTCGCCGCGACGGCATCTCTCCTCTATACGGCTCAATCGGGAATAGTCAGTTATCAGATGGGCGCCCCACTGATGATGTTCGCGTTCATCTCCACGGTCATTGGCGGTCTTGGCAACCTCCTGGGAGCGGTCTTTGGAGCGTTCGTTGTCGGCGCGATCGAGGTTGCCCTGCAGGCGACGCTCCCGGACCAACTGCGGCCGTTCCGCGAGGCCTTCGTGTTTACTCTGGTGATAGCCATACTTCTATGGCGGCCACACGGGATCATTGAGGCACGCTCTTCCAGGGAGCGCGTTTAATGATTGCACCACTGATCACGGCACCGGGTCGGCGATTGGAGGCGGCTTGGCCCTTGTTGAGTTTGATCATCATCCTCTTGCTCGTGGCGGCTGCGACCCTCTGGGTCAACGACCCCGAAATCGACCAAACGGTGACCGAAGCGCTGATACGCCTGATCGTCGTCGTTGGCATGTATCTATTCATCGGCAATTCCGGAATCATCTCCTTCGGACACATTGGTTTCATGGCCATCGGAGCCTATGCGGCAGCATGGCAAACGTGCTGCCCGCCGCTCAAGCCCATGATCATGCCGGGCTTACCGGATTTCATCCTTCACCGTTCCTTGCCGTTTCTACCGGCCACGGTTATCGCAGGGACGCTGGCGGCGCTCGTGGCGTTTCTCGTCGGCTTCTTCATCATGCGGCTGTCCGGAGTCGGCGCATCAATCGCGACATTTGCATTCTTGGCAATCGTGGAGATCATCTATTCCAACTGGGATCGAGTGACGGCCGGCACTGGCGCCGTCGTCGGAATCCCGGTCGTCGTTACTGTACCGATTGCGACCTGCGCTTCCATCGCCGCCCTCATCGTCGCCTATGGCTTCCAGGTATCGTCGTACGGCCTCTCGCTCCGATCCAGCCGCGACGATGAAGTCGCGGCGCGTGCTGCCGGCGTCGACGTGTTTCGCCAGCGGCTCATCGCCCTGGTTCTGAGCGCCTTCCTCGTAGGTTACGGCGGCGCGCTCTATAGCCACTTCCTCGGGATTCTCAGCCCGGACATCTTCTATCTCAACCTCGCCTTTGTCACACTGGCGATGTTGGTCGTTGGCGGAGTCGGCAGCTTGGCTGGCGCCGTCGTAGGCGTCCTCGTCGTCTCCGCTACGATCGAAGTCCTGCGGCGCCTTGAGGTCGGTATGGATTTGAATGGCATGACGATCAGGCTTCCGCCGGGCTCTCAGGAAGTTCTCCTGGGTATCCTCATGCTGCTCGTCCTCATTTTTCGGAACCGTGGCCTCACTAGCAGCCGTGAGATATCGTGGCCTCGCCGGCCCTCCCTGCACGGCTCAATCGATAAGAGATCCGTAGAGCAAGTATGAAATACAGCTACGGCTCCATAGGGCTAGCAGTCCGGCGGCTTCCATCGTCAGCGATAGCGCCTCTGCCGTCATCTCCGGTTTCTTGAAACGCTCGCGCATCCTGCGGATCGCGGCGACGGCGCGGCCTTCATCGAGCGCGATGGTGTCCGCGATGAACGCATCCGCCGACTTCGCTTCCATGTTGAGCGTGGCGAGAATCGCAGCGGGAAAATGTTTCAGGTTCTCCGTCACGATCATTGCGGCCTCCGTCTTGATCGCCGCAGCGACCACTTGGGCATCGTCGGGATCGGGCAGGCCAGCTGCGGCGGACAGGAAGTTGTCGAAGTCCGTCACCGTCGCGTCTTCGAACGCAGTCTCCATGCTGGCGCGCGCCCGCTTGGCGCGCTCAGTCGCATCCGTGCGGCCTTTCTTGCGCTGCATCGCTTCGATGGCGGCTTCGGTCTCATCGAGGACCAGGGCCGACCAGCGGAGACGGAAAAATCCCGCCTCCGCCAGGGTCAACAGCAGGTTTCGCTTGAGACTGTCCGCCAGCGTGCAGGCATCGACGAGCGCGGTGAACCGATTGGCAAACAAGCTTTACAGGTCCTCCCCATCCAGCTCGGCGAGATCGGAGAGCGCCTTGCTGCGCTTCTTGTCGCGCTCGCGCTTGTAGGCAAACAGGTCCTCTGCCCTGATCCGGCGATGGCGACCCGTCGTGGTGTAATGGATGTGGCCTCGCTCCAGCAGCGAGATCAGGAACGGACGCGAGACATTTAGGATGTCGGCCGCCTGCTGCGTGGTCAGCATCTCATGCACGGGCACGAGCGTCACCGCATCGCCGCGCGCGATGTGCCGCAGCAATTCCATCAGCAGGCCCGACAGGCCCGGAGACAGCGTGATCTCGATCGGCTTCTTCTGCTCGTCCTTGAGTACGCGCAACCTGACGTCGCCGTTGAGATAGGACGCAAGCAACTGGCGAAGCTGGCTGGCCGCCGCCTTCTCGCTCGCGGAAGGCAGCCGGTCCGCCCCCAGCTCCTGGGCGTAGGCTGGCATGGTCATGGTGATTCTCCCCTTGTACGGCCTTGTACATCCTATATGGGCGCCATTCGAAGCAAACGCAACAAACGAAATAGACGCAATAGATGAAACAAACGTAAATCGCCGCAGGTTCCAATGCCGCTATTTGGAAATCGGTAGGAAGGGCGCCGGAGATCGGATTTCCGATCCACCTCGTCTTTTGCGAAAGCCCGCGTCGACGGCGGGGAGGAAACGGCCAAGGAGCCGGTTATGCTTGATCAAAAGCTGTCGATATTGGCCACGCAGGAAAGAGCCGCCGGAGCGTTGATTGATCGTCAGCGATCGGCTGGTTTTTTGAGATTCGCCGAATGAACGGTATGGAATGGCTGCTTGTGGCGGACATTCGCCAAGACATCACGGTCGGCATGTGTTGACAGCGGAAGTGGGAGCCCTGCTGGCGGGATGACCCGAACTGAGAATAAGTCGGATCGGTATTCTCAGGATTTTGAGAACAGCACGGGGAGCAACCGTCGTCATGGTTCTACCGATGGTTGGGTTTTCCCGGCGGGGCGATCAACGTAAAAGCGCTCGCCGCTGCTACCGAACAGATGACTGCGCCGATCGCTGCGGCGACACCAAAAGCTGAAAGCAACGCAGGCCCCGATGACGCTATCACAGGTCCGATAAGGGCTGTAGCAACCAATCCGCCAGTGCGCGCGACTGCGCTGTTTAGCCCGGATGCTGCACCCGTGTGGTGGCTGTCGACGGACATCAACACTGCAGTCGTGAGCGGGGCGACCGCACCGGCCATTCCCAAAGCAATCATGACCATCGCGGGAAATACCCCGAGCCAATAGCTTGTGTCCGATCCGATCCGCACCGCCAGGAGAAAGCCGGCCGCGACGATGACCGGTCCGTGATCAACAGCCATCGTGGACCCACTCTGGCCGCCAACGCACCGGCGGCAGGGGATGCCAAGGCGATTACCAGCGGCAGGGGCAGCAGCGCAGCGCCGGCCTGCGTCGCGGTGTACCCGCCCGCTTGAATCAACACATAGGGCATCAGGACGAACAACCCGCCGAGAGCGCCGTACAGAAGGAGGGTAAAAAGCGTGAGGCCGACGAAGGTCGGAGATCCGAACAACGAGAGCGGCATCATGGCCCTGTCCCAAGCCGTCGTTCCGCAGACAGGAACACGAGCAAGAAGATTAGGCCCGTTCCGAGCACGACGAAGGTGGAAGGAGACCAGGCCCGCCCGGATCCTTCGGTCAACGCCCAGGTCGCAAGGCCCAAAGCAGCCGTGACCAGCGCTCCACCTCGCCAGTCGAGACTGCCGGCGGTGTCGTCGACGTTCCTGTCGACGTAGCGGGACGCCAGCACGATCGCAGCTGCAGACAGCGGAACGTTGATCAGAAAGGCAAGGCGCCAACTGCCGGCATCGATAAGCCATCCGCCAAGGACAGGTCCGATCGCGCCCGCAGCGGCTCCGGTCGCCGCCCATATGCCGATCGCGCGGCCTTTCGCCTCTCCAGAGAAACTCTGGCCTAGGATCGCGAGGCTATTTGGCATCAGCATTGCGGCGCTCGCACCCTGCACGAACCGAGCAAGCAGCAACAGGATAAGGGTCGGCGCCGCCGCGCAAGCCAGAGAAGCGATCCCAAATAGCAGAACGCCCGCGATCAAGAGACGGCGGCGGCCGTATCGGTCTCCCGCTGCTCCTCCCAGCAAAAGGAGCGCGCTCAAGGGAAGCAAATAGGCATTGACCACCCACTGCAGGCCGATGGCTTCCGCATGAAAGCTCCGACCGATCGCCGGTAGCCCAACATTCACGACAGAACCATCGATGAACGCCAAGCTTGATGCCATGATCGTCGTCGCGATAACAAGGCGAGGGTACGCAGGCGAACGCGTCCCTTCGGCTATTCGCGCGGTCGCGGCGTCGAAGGGAACGTGAAGGGCGTTGCTCATTTGCAGGCAATGTAGGACACGCACCCCAGCAGAACCAGCGGGAGCAGGTGTAACCGCCTTGTTCTCGGCACCAGCCAGTTGGATGCCTGGCAATCCGATCCTATCGACTGGCGCTCACGCAGAACCTGAGAGATGGCGTGGAGGCCACCGTTTTGGCGCAAAGTGGACGTCGGTGCTGCGCAAACGAGGCCCCCAATAGCTTGTAGCCGGCGGCGGCGCTGTCGCGCTGCTTGCTATGTGCTAGCTGAAAAGTACCGGCCCTCTTCCTGGCGTCCCAATCCCATTGAAAGTATTGGGAAGAACCGGCGAAATCGCGCAGATGCTTTGCCTTCAGGGGCAAACGCCAACCAATCCCTGCTGTCCACCGCCGACGGAAATTGAAAGGCAGCACTTGGATGAGCCGTCATGGATTTCATGAAAAGATTGGAGGCGAAGCGCCAGTTTTCGGCGTAGCGCAAATGGTGGATTTTGGCCTAAGAAGGTCAAAAATACTTGATCTTTCAATGGGGATTGACTGACTTCCTCTCCGCAGGGCGCGTTCGCGGGAGTGAACGGCGGGGCCGTTCCGCACTAAAAATGCATCTTGGAGGGTGGCGTCGTGCAGGACGGCGGATCTATTCCGGGTCAGTTGAGTCAATTGTCTTCAGAAGCTGTGCAACCTCTAGTACTTTACGTCGTAGACGTTCGTCAGGGATGCCGAAATAGAGTTCAAGCAGCTGGCGCGACTCTCGCTTTGTCACGAGCTCGCTCCAATCTTGCCCTTGCGAGCTTTGCTCTGACTTCACGGATGCGCGCTTCTTGTCTTCCAGTTCGTCGAAGAACCATGTGATGGGGACGGCGAGCTGCCCAGCGATGCTGTAAAGCCGTGATGCGCTGATTCGGGTTTCCCCTGCCTCGTATTTTTGAATGAGCTGGGGCGTCAGGCCGAGGCGTCTTGCCAATTCGTCTTGACTCAAGCCGAGGAGGTTGCGTCTAAGGCGCATCCGCTTGGCGACGTGGACGTCGACGTGGTTCGGCTTCTTCGATGAGAGTCGAATTTTGCGTACGCGCTCGCCGGCGCGCCTGCTTGACGTGCGGGATCTCGACTTCTTCTCAGAATCCTCGGACGCCATCAAGCACCACGCATTAAATCCTATCCGGCACTTTGGGACCCCATCAGTGGATCTGATAACAACTTCTACGGGTCACTATCAACTAGAATTATGTCATGCGGGTTACAAATCTGCGGACTATTTGATCCTGCAAAAGAGCAATACCAGAACGGTGGAAATCTCCATGCTGGAGCCTCTTCCCACGTCGGGCCGTCTCCCGTCTCATCTCGAGATCAAATACGGGCCAGTGAGCCTGCTCGGCCGGTTCTTCTTGTGGGCCGATACCGCGGCGAGAGATCGCGGCGTAACGCTATTTTTTGCCACGTTGCAGGAACTTGTCCAAGCCAATAAGGCCAATTCTGATAGCTGGCGCCCGCTTGTTCCGATTTTCGACCCGACTCTCGGCGGCATGACGCCGGAGACGGGATTTGTGATCATCGGGCGGGACGAAGAGGGACAGGTTGTCGCGACACAAGCGGCGCGTCTGTATGATTGGTCGGAAACGACTCTGAAGGATGAAGCCACTTCGCTGCGCATGTTCTACGCCGATCCGGATGCAGCCTTTGGGCGCGGTGATCTCTGCGAGATCACTGCGCCGGTTGCCACCACGATCGCTGGGCGGGTCGTTTTTTCCGGCGCCGGCTGGTACCGGCGCGATTTCAGGAACAAGGGACTTGCAACAATCCTACCGCGTATCTCGCGGGCGTATGGCTTCACACGTTGGAATACGGATTTCACAATCAGCATAATGGCCGATGCTGTCGTCGCGGGCGGCATGGCTGAGCGCTGCGGATATACCAAGGTCGAGCATTCCAGCGTTGAACTCGTGGTGTCGCCGCTTGGCGTGGTGCCGGGCGCGCTCGTCTGGATGCCGGCGGACGAACTCCTCGCCGATCTCGCCGTAATTATGGATCAGGCGTCCATGCCGGTCGTCGCGCCCAGCATTACCGAAGAGGCGCGCTGCTGACCTCGCAGGGTGATGCAGGCGCGAACAGACAAATCTACCTCGATGTTCAGAAGGCCCTGTCAAAGGATTGCTCGGTGCATCGATAGCCGGAACCCGAGCGGCCCATACGATTCTTAAGACCGCGTGTCACGCCTTGAGGTCAATGGTGCGGTCGACAACTGATGCGCCAAGAAGGCACGTCCCACCACGCCTTCCGCACGTGAATGGCAAGATGAGGCGTCGATAACGGACGCGAACGCGATCGTTCCTGTGTGGTCGCCTGATCGTGGCATCCACCTCGTCCAATCGTGGTCGTCCGGTTTCCAGAACGCTACGGTACATGCCTTGCGCCCATCGACCGTAATCATAATCCTGTTGTTCTTCGATCGGCAGGCCCCGCGCGTTCTCTTGCCAGGACTTACCGAAAGACTCAAAGCCGGATCCGACATCGACGATAGTCAGGCGGCCATTCACAGGTTTGACAACCATAAAGCGCGCGTTAAGCGTCTCCAGCAAGGTGGTGGCCAGCGTCGCTGAATTGTAGACCTTATCGAAATGCCTCCATTTCTGGAGAAGGGATGAAAGCGGTCCGTTGGTGTTCTCAAGTTGCTCGATTGCTTGCTCTCTGCTTTTGAAGGCGAAGGAAGGTTGCTGGTTGCACATCGCAAGCTGCTCGGTAATGTAGACGACCGCCTCTGCGAAGTTGGGGAATAGCCTGTCAACGAATTTATGTGGATGGGAAATGATAACGCGCTCAAGCCCCATATCGGCGACGCGATACAAGGCTGCAGCGATGCCGACTTGCGATGCCGTTTCAGGGCGAAACCGGATGCGTGCCGCGTTGGGAGATACCCTGGTTACGGCCACAAATCCTAGATTTTCGATGGCATAGGCAAGAAAATCAAAATCGGGAAGCGGGCAGTGCAAAAAGCTTCGCAAGGTTGGCGATTGAGAGTCCCATCCCTGACCATGGTCATCCAGAATTATGGTCTGCATGAAGTTTCCAAGAGTCCAGAAGCACAAATCTTACTTTTGGCCGCCTACAAATCTGGCGGAGTCGCAAGTATATGACCAGGCACGCGTGAAGTGGGACTCCCCAAATTTGGTAGTTGCCGCGCCACGGATTCCGCAACAAAGGTCAGTCTGGATCGACGCATCCAGCGACGGATCTAGCCTCAATGGTGAGCATCCGTGGCGGCCGGCGGTCCACAGTGCTCAACTCAAATTGACAACTATAATTAGAGATTGACCGTCAATATCGGTTGTGTCACTAATATTGTTAGTGGCGATGCAATCAAAGGGTGGCTCGCAGTGATGACACAATCACGAGCGGGGATCCGAGTCGCGAACGGCCCTCGCGTTGCGGAGAGACTTCGCAACCTGATCGGCTCAAATGACGAGTTGTCGTTCCTGATGGAAGCCCACGGCGGCATGTCGGCCGTCGTTACCGAGCGTGCAGGTTCTAAGGGGCTACGGACGTCCGGCCTATCAATCTCCAGCTTGTGTGGCGACCGCGACACCTACGAGGCGTCCTGGACCCAGTTCGTCAATGTCGTCGAGCGCATGGCTGACCTGACCGAGCTTCCAGTGCTCGCCGATGGCGACAGCGGTTTCGGGCAGTTTCAACGACGCACGTCTTCTGGCACCCAAGCTGCTGCCGCGCGGCGCTGGCGGCGTCGCGCTCGAGGAGTGGATGGAGTTCCATGTTAACTCTCGAAAGTGAGCACAACAAGAAGGATGCGGCCTATTCTCGCATCAAGGAACTTGCGGTGAATTTCAAATTTCGTCCCGGGGATCACTTACATGTCACCGAGCTTTCTGATCGCTTGCACATAAGCGCAACCCCCGTTCGGGAAGCACTCATTCAGCTCTACGGCGAACGGTTGGTCATCGCAATTCCCAACCGAGGGTTCTTCGCCAAAGCGCCTGATGTGGCAGAGCTCGAAGGTATCCATGAAATCTCTCGTTCCAAGCTTAGATACAGCGTGACGACAAGGAGGAGGCGTTTCGAAACAGATGGAATTCCGCGGCCGAAGCCGCTGCTCTGCCGGGTTGATGCGACTGAGAGCGAGCAGGAGACAATTGCCGCCTCAGCGCAGGCAAAGCTCATTGAGCTTGTATTCGAACGCATCGCCTCCTTGTCGGGGCATGAAGAGATGATCAGCATCGTGAGAAATTTCAACGATAGGAGCCATTTCGTTCGAGCAGTTTACCTTGAGACAAGAGATTCCAAAGTCGCTGCGTTCGAGGAGCCGATGGCCATCATCGATGCAATGGAGATGGAAGACACATCGCGAACGCTCTCGCATATCGATCGGCATCTCGACGGCATCATTCGGCAGCTCCCGGCTCTTGCGAAGGAGGCTCTATCCCGGGCCTACAACGCCCAGTCGGCCGCACTGCGCGGCGTGGCGGGTGACCGCGGGAGGCGGTAGATTGATCCAAGCAACCGTTCGGAGCCATTGTCAGATTGGAGCAAGGAATACGGCGTATGCGCAAATTGGCGCGCTGCGATCCCAAACCTTCACCCTGGTGTCCCGGTTCTGACGAGAAGCAGCTGATGCCGCCCAAGTCGTCAGCCCTATCCTCGCGCTCGTCTCAACGCGGCTTCCAGCCGAGCTTTCTCCTTCTCCCAACGGGCTTCTTCGGCCTGCGACCTTTCCTCGAGCGCCTCGAGCTGAGCTTGAACGTCCGAAGCGTTCTTTTCGTGCTCCCGACCTGCCGCATCCAAGGCGCTTTGCGCCTCGTCAACGGCCTTCTGCCGCCGCTCGCGCTCCTTGCGCTGAGCGGCCTCTTCCTTCGCGCGTTCGCGCTCCTGGCGTTTCTGCTCATTCTCGAAAGCGAGCGCGGCCTTTCGATCAGCCATCCGGTCCGTGGCCCGCTCGGGATACTTCTGCGGCTTGCGCCTCACCGAGCCGCTGCCTGCCTTCTTAGTGTTGTCGCCGGCGAGATTGGTAGGCAGCTCGGAGTGCTCCTTGAAGGACCCGCTGGAGCCGACGGGACGCTTCAGAACGACGCCGGGTGTTGCCATGGTCGCCGCGATGATGTCGGGATCCTCGCTTTGCTTCGCCGCGCCCTGGTGAAAAAGATTGCTGTCGGCACCCCACGCTTCCAAAGCCGCTTTCATCGACGGCGCCGCTACCGCCAGATCAAAGAAGCCCAGCGAAGTCTGGTACGTCTTGAGCTTCCTCGCCATTCGCGCGCTCTCCTGCGCCGCCAGTTAGACCACGATGTGATCGAAATCCATTGCAAGCCGGCTGTTGGGAAAAATCTTCCTTGCCTCGGCCAGTATTTCCTCATCTTCATAGCGGCCGGAGATGTGAGTCAGGACGAGTTGCTCGACGTTGCTCATAGCCGCCAAGGTGGCCGCTTCAGCCGTGGTGAGATGTCCATAGTCACGGGCGATCGCTGCATCGCGGTCGAGAAACGTGGCCTCGATCACCAGCAAGTCAGCGTCGCGGACGTGTTCGGCCAACCCGTCGGTGGTTTCGGCATCACCCACGATGACGAGCTTCTTGCGCCCCTCTGGCGGCCCGAGGACTCCTTGGGGATCGATCACCCTGCCGTCCGCGAGCGTCACCGGCCTTCCTTCGGCCAACTCCTTGCGCACCGGACCGTCCGGCACTCCGAGGGCCGCGAGGCGGTCCGGCCGGAGATGACGGCGGACCTGGCTTTCGAAGGAGAATCCGAAGCTGTCGGTATCGCGGTGACGGACCGGAAAGCAGCCGATCGTGAACTCGCCTGCGTCGATGACCTGACCTTCCGTCAGCGCAACGAGTTGCAATGTGATCGGCGCCCTACCCTCACCCCACAGACCGGCGAGCATCCGGACGACGACGTCGAGAGTGGCCGGGCCACCGTGAATCGTCATCAGGTCGGCGCTCTGCCGCAGCCGTAAGGTCGAAAAGAGACCGGGAATGCCGAGCACGTGGTCGAAATGGCCATGGGTCAACAAGAGTCGGTCGAGCCTTCGAAATCCGGCACCGCTGCGCAGCAGCTGGCGCTGTGTCCCCTCTCCGCAGTCCACGAGAATGCGATGACGACCTGCCTCGATCAGGATGCCCGGGTGGTTGCGATCTGCCGCGGGAACGCTCGCCGACGTTCCGAGGAAGGTGAGAGCGAACATTCGTGGCTTGGTGTCAGGCCGACTTCCGCCGCGACCCAGTCGTCGCTGGCTTCTTTGCTGGGGCTTCCTTGGCCTGCTTCTTGCCCGCAATCGGCATCAGCATCTCCTTCTGGCCGGCCGACGTCTTCTGCGGCGTCTTGCGCGACTTCTGTGGCGTCTTGGTTGCCGCCGCTGGGTCGCCGACACTCCGCCGCAGCGCCTCCATCAGGTCGACGACGTTCTCGCCCCGCGGCCGCTGCTTCGGCGTGATCGGCTTGCCTGCACGCTTCTGGTTGATGAGATCGACGAGAGCGGTTTCGTACTGGTCCTCGAACTTGTCCGGCTCGAACGATCCGGACTTCTGGCTCACGATGTGTTTGGCGAGATCGAGCATGTCCTTCGTGATTTTGACGTCCTGGATCTCATCGAAATACTCACCCTCGCTTCGAACCTCGTAGGGATAGCGCAGCAGCGTGCCGACCAGACCCTTGTCCAGTGGCTCGAGCGCGATGACGTGTTCGCGGTTGGTCAGCACAACCCGGCCGATCGCGACCTTGTTCATTTCCCGGATGGTTTCGCGGATCACCGCAAACGCGTCGTGGCCAACCTTGCCGTCAGGCCGCAGGTAATAGGGGCGGATCAGATATCGCGGATCAATCTCCTCGCGCTCGACGAACGCGTCGATTTCAATGGAGCGCGTGGATTCCAGCGCGATTTCCTCGAGTTCTTCCTTGGAGACTTCGATGAAAGCCTCCTTGTCGAGCATGTAGCCCTTGACGATGTCCTCATTGGCCACCTCCTCGCCGGTGTCGGCGTCGACCTTCAGGTACTTGATACGATGACCGGTCCGGCGATTGAGCTGGTTGAACGAGATCTTCTCGCTCTCCGATGTAGCCGGATAGAGCGCTACCGGGCAGGTGACGAGGGACAGACGCAGGAAGCCTTTCCAGTTGGCGCGGGGGGCCATGAACGCGATACTCCGTTTTCGGCGACGGGCCTGGATTCAAGACGATCATCTAAGCTCGGTTCCGACAGCAGGGCCACCGCCGGGCTGAAAATTGGTGATATCCAACTCGTCTTTTCCTCGTCCGTTGACCTCGCCCCTTTAAAGTTGCACTCTGTTCGCATATTGTTCCAAAAACATAGCAGTCGCGGGGTCGCCACGTCCCGGATTTGTATCGACCGGCACGGTCAACGCATCATGGGATGAAGCTCTGACAGCACCATGCGAGTCCACGACTTAGCGATCGCGGAAGAGAGCCTGGCCGATGAACTGCTCCAGGATTTGGCTCGATGATTGCGCGCTCGACCCTCGTCGTGCACGGGCCATTGGCGATGCGCATGCAGCGTCTGGCGGCTGCACGCGAGGGAATTATTGGACGTGAAATCCTCACCCTTCCGCTTGTCGCGGCCCGTCTTGCCGGCGGGTTCATAGCCCCCGTCACCACCGACGTTCTTTATCCTGCCATTCAAACGGCACTGGCCGCCGGCGGTTTCCAGGAGCTCGGCAGCGTTTCGAGCCTGCCGGGCATGCCTCGAGCGGTACTTCAGGTGTTCGATACAGCATGGCGTGCAAATATCGACCTATCATCCCTCCCCCAGCACGTTGGTCGCTTCGCGGATCTACATCTGCTCGAGACCCGCATAAGCGAGCTTCTTCCTGCCTCCAGGAGACTGCCTCGCGATCTTTGTGACGCCGCGATGTCTCGGGTCTCGCGCTCGAAGACCTTGCTAGGACCTGTCACACTCGACGGAATCGTGGAGATCGACGCCGTCTGGCGCCCCTTGCTAAATGAAATCGCCCGCTTCACCGAACTATCCTGGGATACGCCCGTCCAAACCGAGAATGCTTGGTTCAAGGGCACGCTTCGCCGACGGACAGCGGTTGGTCCGGTTAAATTTTCGGTTGAGGCGAGCGCCGATCCAAAGTCCGAGGTCGTGGAGTCACTTCGATGGGTGCGTCAGCTCCTGTCTTCGGGCCAAGCAAAAGCTGAGGAGATCGCGGTAGCGGCGACCTCGACGCCGGACTGGGACGACTATTTTCTCGCCTACGCGAGCAATGCTGGGCTTCCGCTTCACTTCTCGCACGGAGTTCCAGCGCTCAGCACACCAGAAGGACAGGCCTGTGCTGCCTTAGCAGACATTTTGACGAACGGCCTGAGCCAGGAACGCGTTTGGCGGCTTTTCAGGCGCCTGCCGGCGCGCCCCTTCATGAGCACTCTTCCAGACGATTGGTTCTCGTCAATACCCCGGAGTGCCGGCCTCAAGACTCTGGACCAGTGGCGGGAAGCACTCATCGCGAGCCGATCGCATCGCGCGGCTGGCGTTCTTGCCGAGGCCATTCTTCTCCCGGTTCTCGACCTCCTCGCACGCGGGCCCAACATTGGCCGTGAGGCAGGTCGGTTGCTGCTCAGCGGCGCCAGCTTGGTCATGTGGGAGGAAGCATCACGGAGCGCGCCGCCCCACGCAATCGCACTCTCGCTGCAGGCATTGCGGGTACGCGATGGCCGAGATCCGGCAAACAATGTTGTCTGGTGTCCCGCGTCGCACTTGGCTGCGAGCCCTCGACCATTTACCCGTTTGCTCGGTCTGACAAGTCGATCATGGCCTCGCTTTGAGAATGATGATCCTCTGATCCCCCACCATCTTCTCGACCGGCGGATGTTGCATGGACTCACAACGGCAGACCGCGACCGCTTGCATTTCGACGTCATCCGAAGCGGAACACGCGAGGTTTTGGTTCTGTCACGACCGGAACGCAACGCGAAAGGCAGCATCCTTTCCCCAAGCTCGCTGTGGCCAGAGGACGAGATCATCCATAAGCGGGACCGGATTCCTGCGCACGCATTCAGTGAGGCTGACCGCCTGTTGGCCCGGCCCCGCGAAGCAGTGCAGCTCGAGCACGTCCGCCAGAGCCGGCTTTGCTGGCGAAATTGGCAGCGGGAATCAACACTTACGCGGCACGACGGCTTGATCGCGTCCGACCATCCTGCGGTTCTGGCCGCGCTCGGCCGCACTCAATCAACGACATCGCTCCAGCGCCTTCTGCGCGATCCGCTCGGCTTCGTCTGGCGCTATGCCCTGGGTTGGCACTCCATACGCTTGGAGCCCGAACCTCTTCAGCTTGATCCAATGGCTTTTGGTGAACTCGTGCACGAGCTCATCAGTGGCGCGATCACGAGGCTTGAACCGAGCCCAGGCTTCGCTCGCGCAAACGCTGATGAGATCGATGCCGCTATCGCCGCAGCCTCGTCCAGAATCTTGGCTTCTTGGCCGCTACTGCGCTCCGTACCGCCAGCGATACTTTGGCAGCATACCGTGAAAGAAGCAGCTCGGCGCACGGCCAAGGGGCTTGCGTCTGATGAACCGACCAGGGCCGACACCCGAAGCTGGAGCGAGGTCCCGTTCGGCCAGGAAGCATCGATAGGCGGCCAATTGCCATGGAATGAGACGATCAAGATTCCGATTGCGCAGGCGGGACTCGTCTATGGCGGTCGGATCGATCGTCTCGATATACGCGCCTCGGGCGACGGCGCGCAGATCACGGACTACAAGAGCGGCAAGCCGCCGCCAAAGAGTCAGCGCATCGTGCTCGGACAGGGACGCGAGCTCCAGCGCGTGCTCTACGCGATGACGGTCCGCACACTTCTTCCGGAGGTCAGAACGATTGTCGCAAGGTTGATCTACCTCGCTGATGAACCTGCCAAATTCGAGTTGAGAGGCGACGAGCTCGATAATGCGATTGTCGAAGCCACCACTTTCTTGGTGGCGGCCGTGGAGGTCCTACGGAGTGGACGAATAGCGCCGCGGTCGGAGGAGGACGCGCACTACGATGATATGCGCCTCGCACTTCCTGCGGATCGTGAAAGCTACCTCCGGCGCAAAGCGTCCGACTTTCGCGCTGCCAACCAGAAGCTCGGCAAGCTTTGGTATTCGTCCAAATGACACTGATCGATCAGGACAATCGTCGCCGCGCAATGACCGACTTTACGTCGGTACTTCTTGTCGAGGCCGCCGCTGGAACGGGAAAAACCTCACTGATGGCCGGCCGCCTCGCAATGATGTTGGCGGCTGGTTTCCGACCCGGAGACATTGCCGCCATCACCTTTACCGACCTCGCTGCCGGCCAGCTCGCCCGCCGTATCAGGGAAACGGTGGAAGCGCTCCTGGCGGGCGACATACCCGATTTCATCAAGCCGGTGCTCCCTAAAGGCTGCCTCAACGATGCACAGCAGGCGGCGCTCGTTGCAGCGGCACCGAGGCTTGACGAACTGACCGCCACGACAATCCACGGCTTTTGCCAAGCCATCATTCACAGCCACAGCGTGCAGGCCGGACTCGACCCAGGCGCACGCATCGTCGATGAAACCGTAGCAGAAGAGCTATTCCGAGGTGAACTTTCTGCCTGGTTTTCTCGCAGGCTCGCCGAGGGCGCGATTAAGGACGACCCTATTGTCGTACTTGCTGAGGAGATCCCGCTGAAGGTTGTCGATCTCATTCGCGAACTTGCCATGCTCCGGCGGGAACATCCCGAAGCGACGCCGATACCTCCGTTACCGAATGCTCGACCCGACATCGTGTTTGCCCAGGCCGTCGATGATTTTTGCAGGTGGCAAACGAGCATCGACAACGACAGCTGCGTGCGGGGAATTGCTCATGAGCTGCGTCGGCTCTCGGCGCGATATGAGCGTGTTTTCGATAGCGCACCTGATTTCGCGACCCTCTGGCGGCTGTGCGATGCCGGTCCATGCCGATTGTTCGCAAAGGGACTTCAGCTCAAGACTTATGTTGATGCAGCAGAGATCTTTGGCGCCCATCCCGGCGAGTCGGCCAGCGAGGCTGCAATCCAGCACTATCAGATGGTCGCTGACGCTTGGAACGAGTTGATCGGATACGTCGCAGGTTTGCTCGTCTGCATCTTGTCGTCGTCGCTCGATCTGCTGCTAGAAAGCTACCAGGCGCGAAAGCGGGCGGCGGCGGTGCTCGATTTCGACGACCTCCTCCTGCATGTGCGTTCCCTGGTTCGCGGCCATGAAGAAGTCCGTCGGGCGATCGGACGACGTTACAAGCATATTCTGGTCGACGAATTTCAGGATACCGACCGCGTTCAGAGCGAAATCCTCTTCTCCATCGCCGCGACTGACGATCATGTTGAACGCTGGGAAGACAGTCAGTTGCGGCCCGGCTCTCTATTCATGGTCGGGGATCCAAAGCAGGCGATCTATCGGTTCCGAGGCGCGGACATCGAGATCTATGAACTCTGTCGCCGGCTTATCGGCGAACAAGAAGGCGGGGCCGTCATCGAAGTAACGGCGAACTTTAGATCTCAGAAGGCGATTATTCGGCACGTCAACTCGTGTTTTGAGACGGTCTTCGGCAAGACCGGGCAGCCGAGATACGTCGCGCTTGCGCCGACGATCCCTGACGGTTCGTACCCGGTTCCATGCGTGACCCGCTTCACGATTCAAGTGGCGACCGAAGGGCGCATCTATGCGGAGATGTTCCGCGAGGCCGAAGCCGAAAAGATTGCGGATATCTGTTCTCGCTTGATCGGGAACGTGATGATCCGGCGGGCGGATGACTCATTCTCCCCCCTTCGACCCGGTGACATTGCACTTCTATCGCCAGGGCACACGGACCTCTGGCGCTACGAACGCGCACTGGAGCAGCGTAACCTTGCCGTATCGTCGCAAGCCGGTCAGTCGCTCATGCGACGGCAGGAGACTCAGGATGTCCTCGCACTCCTTCGAGTGCTGGCCGATTCCTCCGATACTCTGGCCTTCGGTGCGCTCATGCGCGGACCATTGGTCGGGCTGAGCGACCAAGAACTCCTGGACATCACCGCGGGGCTGCCGGAGATCAACGGGCGCCCGAACCTCTTCAGCGTAAGGACCGATCCTTCAGCGGTCCAACATCCCGTTGCGAAAGCAATTCTCGTCAGTCTGCAGGATCTGCGGAAGCGCGCAGCGGTCTCGACGCCAAGCCTGATCTTGGCTGAGGCGATTGAACGTCTAAACGTACGTGTCATTATGGCGGCTCGGCACCGCAATCGTAACGCACGCGCGCTCGCCAACCTGGACGCACTCATCGAGCGCGCGCGTGGCTACGGAGTCGCCGGGCTCCGCGCATTCGTTCGAGATCTCCATGCGGATTGGGAACGCAAAGTGAGGGCACCTGAGGGCCGGATCGATGCTGCCGAGCACGCGATCGAGGTTGTCACCATACACAAAGCGAAGGGTCTGGAATGGCCGGTCGTGATACCGATCAATTCAACGACTGAGCTTTTTCGACCGGATCAGTTCGTGCATCGTCAGTCCGACAATACCCTCCACTGGATGGTTGGAGGAGTCGCGCCCCCGGACTTGGCCGCGGCGCGCGCGGAAGAAAGTCGCGAAGACGCCAACCAACGTGGGAGAATTTGGTATGTGGCGTGTACTAGAGCGCGAGATCTCTTGATCCTTCCGCATATCCCCCAGGCCGCGAAAGACTCATGGTTTAGTTCGATCAATCTCTGGCAAGAGGAACTCCCAGAACTGAATGTTTCGGGCCTTCCTGCATCGGACATCCGGCAAGCGGCAGCGCACGAGAACCTGCAATCCGCCGACATTTTCGCGACAGAGCGAGAGAGGATGAACAAAAGCGCGCCGCCTGTTGTCTGGCGCCGTCCGAGCGATCACGATCGAGACCGCCTGGCTGATCCTGTCGACACAGTCGTCGTGGCCGATTCGCTAGCGGAACCAATGGAAGTCGGCGGCGGCGGAGCACTACGCGGGATTATCCTTCACAAGTTGATGGAGGAATTTCTGACAGGCGAGTTAGAGGACCGAGAAAGTCTGGTCGCTTCCCGTGCGGAGGAGTTGCTCGGCCAGTTGCTAACGGACGCGGACGAGCAGGAGACCCGTCCCGATCCGACAGAGATGGCGAGATGCGCGTTGCGGGCTCTCGCCCTGCCGGAAATCGCGGAGTTGCGGCCTTTCCTTGTCCCTGAAGTGGCAATTTGGGCTTCACGGGACGGCGTTCTCGTTGCAGGCCGCGCGGATGCGCTCGCGATCAGAGATGGCCGCGTGGAGGTAGCGGTTGATTGGAAGTCGGATATCAACCCGAGTTCTGCAATCCGCAATCGCTATGCTGCGCAGCTCCGAGATTATCTGCTGGCGACAGGAGCCAAGCGCGGAATACTCGCATTCCTGAGCCTCGACGAAATATCATGGGTTGAGAATCCCGCCCCTTTGTTGGCTGCCGGCGCGGAACCGGGCGAGGCAGAGCAAAAAGCGAGGCCCTCATGATCACTATCAGTGGCGACTGGTGGGAACATCTTGCGCCGAAGGTGATGCACCGTAGATGCGATCGAGCCCCCCTCTTGCGCCGGTGCTGCGGGACCTAATCTGGCGCCCATTGGCTAGGTGTCGCCAAGCAAGAGGGCCGCGTTTTTCGCACAAAGCCAGGAGACTTCATACCGGTCGTGCACTTCATTGCGCTGGGTGACCGGCCCGTCTTCATGGCACCTCAGAATCGCCTAAATGACTTCCTCTATCGTAGTCCAGCATCCTCGCGTTTTCACACAGCCTGGGCCCAGGGCTGCGATCCCATCTCTTGTGGCCGTGAACTTTGAGAAGGCGTGCCGGTGATCGTCGGGCGTCGTTGACGCCATCGAACAATTCCGTGGCATCGCATTCGACCACTTCAGCGATTCTAGACATCCGCCCGGAGCCGAACCGGTTGACGCCATTTTCAGGTTTCTGAAACTGCTGGAACGTGACGCCAAGAGCCTTGCCGAACGTCGTTTGGCTCATCTTCCTGAATCCGTCGCGACCGCACGCGTTCGCCGACCAGCGCATCGGCGTCGCCTGGGCTGTGTTTCTGGCTCATTGCGGCCCTATCTCCGCGATTTTCTCTTCACGGATTTGGCGATCAGATCGACCAGTTCACTGAGATTGCGGCGGACTGATCGATCTGTGATCTCCGCATAGGCGGTAAGCAATTTGACTGTCGTGGTGTCGGGAATGAGCTTGACCGGAACATCCCGCCCAGTTCCTTTGCCGAGCGGCGCATCAACGGTCCCTTTGAAAAGGGCGCCGATCGGAACGCCGAATGTATCGGCGATCTGAGGAAGGCGCCCGGCGCCAACGCGGTTCGCACCCTTTTCATATTTCTGCACCTGCTGGAACGAGACGCCGAGCCGCTTTGCAAGGTCGCCCTGCGACATGCCCGCGGCCAGCCGATGCGCGCGAATGGATTCGCCAATTTGGCTGTCCGCAGAATTTGGCCGTCTTTTCTTCGTGTCAAAAGTTCGGGATTGTCCGAACGCGCCTGTCTGTTTTTTCATCGGAGAGAACGCACGACCTATGGAGGAGCTTGTTGATACTGTGCAATCTAAGATGGCTTCTCCTTAAGCTGTTCTGCTCTTTTGTAGACAGGGCCCGGGGTATTTTGCCGCTTCTTTTCGGCGGGCCTGCCACGGTTGTCGGCGGTTTATCGGTACAACTTGCTTAGGCGCCTACCTCTGCCCGGTGATCCCCGAAAAGGATACCACCCCTGTCAGTTCAACGCTGGCGTTGAACGGTCGCACATTTTGCCAGCTTCCGCCTGCCAGTCCCGTCCGCTTTACTTGCCACTACCTGACGTAGAGAGGAGACAAGTTGTGGAACATAAGATGACGGCCATCACGCCGAACCACAATCAAATCCGCTGCGAGGTCGTGACGACCTATGAGCAGATGCTGCACGCCTACGCCATCCGCAGCATCTGCTTCATGGAAGAACATGGCGTCAAAGCGCAGCAGACTTTCGACGGCAACGACTACCAGTCGACCCATATGATTGTGTACGCCCGCGACGAGCCGGTCGGCACGCTGCGTATCCGGTGGTTCAAGGATTTTGCCAAGCTTGAGCGCACCGCCTTCCGCCAGGATTACCGCAACACCCACATCCTAAAGGCGTTCGCGTTCTTCGTGTTTGATCATGTCGCGCGCAAGGGCTACGACAAGGTCATTACCCACGCCCAGCCGAAATACGCGCGGCTGTGGAGGATCATCCTCGGATTCAAGAACGCCGAAGGCAAGAAACCGCTCTATTTCGAAGGGCACGAGGAGCCCTACACCGAACTCGTCAAGGAACTCGTGCCTCCGCCGAACGCCATCTCGGTCAGCACAGATCCGGCTATTCTGTTCCGGATCGAGGGCTCTTGGGACGCGCCGTCCGTGTACGAGACCGCGGCGGCCTGACGGGAAGCGCGGACGTCTTCAACGACGCCAACGGACCCAACATTTAAAACGGGTGTTCTCGTGGACTTTTTCCGATCCCAACTGAAAGAAGTGGTTAGCATACACCGCGTCATGTTCCAAAAGCTACTGTTCGAGGAGGACTCGGATATTGGACCGGAGCTTGCCGAACTCTTCGAGGACACCGGAAAGACCTATTTGCAGATCGCCGAACGGATCAGCGAACGCTGCCATTCCCGTCTGCCTCTTGAAGATTGAACATCTTCCGGAACCCGGCGTCGTATTCGCTCGCCGGATTGTTCAATTTGAACTCGTCACTGAACCACGGATTGTCACCGCCGAAGATGCCGGCGAGCCAATCGAACACAAGACGGACAGGTCGGGCACGCAGACGCTCGGTCTTCGCAAGCAGAAAAAGCGGAACCGAAATCCTCACCCCGATTTCAAGCGGGACAAAACAGGGCTCAACGAGGGTATAGCTGCCGAGCAGGCCAATGCCATGCCCCGCTTTCACCAGCATGCCGTAAGCAAACGACTCGTCGCAATAGTGCGCGATGCGCCCGCGCAACGCCGCTTGCTGCCAGCTATCCCAGAGCCCCGTTCTCGCCAAGTAATACTCGGACTGGATGAAAAGGTGGTGTTCGAGGTTGTTGCCGGTCGGCAATCCGCGATTCCGGATATAGTCTTTGGCAACGACGGGAAGGAAGTGAAGCTGGCCCAGCCTTCTGAACTGGATATCCGATGACATGCTCGGACCAAATCCGATCATCATGTCGGTTTGGTTTTCGCGCAAATTGATGAGGTTGAGCGGGCTTTTGAGGTGCAATTGAATTTTCGGATACTGCGCGGAGAATGGTAACAGCGCGGGCGCAGCAAACAGAGCGTTCAGTCCGTCAGTGATGCTGACGCGCACGGTGCCTTCCGCTTCGAGGCTCTCCGCCTTCAAATCGCTGGTGAGGGAATGGAGCGTGTAGTCGAGCCGCGAAAGGACCTTCGCAAGCGCTTCTCCGTTCCGAGTGAGCTTGACGCCGCGCGGCGTCGAGACGAATAGCTGCGAGCCCAACACATCCTGAAGGCGCTTCACCTGCCGGCTCACGGTCGGCTGGCTGGTGTTGGTCATCTCCGCGGCCCGGTTGAACGATTTGGTCTTGGCCACGGCAAGAAAGACGCGAAGTTCGCCCCAGAACTGTCCGCTCATGAGCGTTTCCTCATCGAGCGGGCTCTTGTTGAACGACTGTTGTTCCTCGTCGAACGGGAGCATGGCTTCGTCTCGGTAGATTGAACGACGCCGCACAGCTTATCCGTGTCTCCGGCCAAAAGTCCACTGATGGCGCTCGATAATGTAGCTGTTCCTTTGGCTCGTCCGACAGCGCCGGAACGCGCAGTTCCTCACAGGTCTGCCCGGTCAACATCCGATGCAATCGCCTCGATGACCTGATTGACAGCGACGGAGTGGTTTCGCAGGGAAGCCCCCAAGATGTGGCCTGCCAGAACGAGTGATCCGAAGATCCGCCGTAAATGCTCGTCGCGAATACCATGCTCTGGCGTCTGAGAAAACCTTGCTTCACCCCCTACCCTTGGTTCGCCTTTCGCTTGGTAACGACCTTCGTGCCATGCACGAGCCGGTCGCGATCTGGCTTCGTCGGGCGGCGAAACTCGATCCGCTTGAACAGCACGAGTTCGAGTTGCTTGGAACGCTCCGATCATGTGACGCGCCATGATCTCCTCAGCGCCTCTGCGAAGCGGTCGGCATTGTCTTGCACGAGGGCCATCCCGGCACATGGTCAGCGTGAGCCTGCACGCGTCGTTTGTATGCCGGCAGCGAGCAGGAGCACCACCGCCATCGGATCGAGAACGGCGACAAGCGCCAGAGTGAGCAGCCGGACCGGTAACTCGAGGTCGTTGGCCGGTATACCCATCAGCTCGGCGAGATATCGCACCGGGCCGACGTCGGCCTCAGCGCGCCTGCGCTGGGCGTCAATCTTGGCCTTCTCGATCTGCAGGCTGGCGAACGCCTGCGCCTCGCGCTGGCGCTCCGCAACGATGTCGGCGCGATCCCACCGCTTCTGGTCGGCGATCGTCATCGCCCCAACAGGCCGGCCCAGTCCGGGTCGATTTCTCGATGGCCCCGTCAATCTGGGCGATGCGCCGATCGAGATCGGCGACGGTCTGGCCCTGGATGGCGAGGCGAGCCTCGGTGTCGGCGGTTCTGTCCGCAAGCACCAGATCGACGACCGCCATATGATCAAGGTGGGCGCGCGTGAGGAAGCCGAACACGCCGACAGCGTTCAGGCCCATCAACACGCCGACCATCGCGACGAGGACCAGGCGCAGGAGCGGCGGAGCCGAGTTCCAATGCTCGGTCAGCCACGCCGCTGCGACGAGCTTCCCGGCTTCCAGCCCAGCGCCCATGATGATGCCGGGCTGGAACGCGCCGACGAAGATTGCGGTGAGGCCAGCCAGGAGTTCGTGCACGATTTCCACATTGCCTTCGCAGACGGCGATATCGAACCGTTCGAGTGCGACCTAGTGAGCGACTCGATCTTGCGCTTCATCGCTGCCCAGGAGTCGACTCCATGTCCGCGCGCGATGATGAGCTGCACGTCATGCAGCTTCAGGGCGTCGGGATCCGGCGAAGCTGGGAGGAATGCGCCCACGCGTTCAGTCGCGTCGGCATGCCCGCCCAGCAACCACGCAACAGACGCTTGGCGAGCTTCTGCTGGTGTTCCAGACTTGGTCGGGGGCGGCAGCGGCTCCACGGAGAACCGTGTCATGGCACACCACGCGGCGCAGCCGGCCGATCGGGGAGAATGTATTGGAATACGACGACTCCTCCTTAAAAGGCCGCTGCACGGGCGAAAGAGGTTCGTCTCTGGAAGCGACACTTATCGAGCAGGTGGGAGAATCCCTTTTCGCGGACACAACCCGCCCTGCCGACGCGATACTGACGCTAACCCACGGCTGTCATAGCCGTCAGCGATACAGGTTGAGAGGCGATGTCGCTCACCTTCCGGGATATTGGGATCAACCTGCACAGTATTAACCGGCACTCGCGATCAGACTGCAGTTGAGCTCCTCAGAAATCCCAGGATCAACCGAACGATCGCTTCCTCAAACGCCTTGGTCTTTAGGAGCCGCGAATCCTCCAACACTGCTGCGCGCAGGGTTCCCAGGACCGCGCGCGTCAACACGAATGCCTCACTGTCGCTGAGGTCGCGGCTTGTGCCGACGCCAGTGCTGCACCAAACCTCAACGATACTGCCAGCGACATGATCGAGGCGCGTTTGACCTCCGCGCGCGGCGGATAGGCGGGTGATCGAAAGCGCGAACCGATTTCGCATACGACCGTGCCGCGTGAATGAATTGACCAGAATTCGCACGATCTCTCTAACCGTGCCCGCCACCTCGCCGCGCGAGACCTGCGCAAGGGCATCGCGGATGTGTTTTTCGCTGCTCTCCCGCTCGCGCTCGATCAAGGTGTCAAGAATTGCATCCCGGTTCGGAAAGTATTGGTAGAGCGTGCCAATCGAGAAACCAGCCCGCTCGGCGATATGGTTCGTGGTGAGTGCCGCCTCGCCATGGCTCGCCAGAATCTGAGTCGCAGCTTCAAGAATGAAATCCACGGTGCGCCGGGCCCGGGCCTGCGACGGCTTTTTTCGAAGTGGAACAGGGCTTTGATGCTCTGCCATCGGACCGCTCCTTAGATTATCCAAATGCGAGTACAAAATCTGAGGATTGCTCATAATATCTGCGGCGGATGAAAAGCCAACGCCGCGACGACCAGCAACACGCGCCGATGTATGGACGACGGCGCCGCACCTACCAGCACATCTGAGCAAGGTGGCCCCGGCCGGAAGAAAAGGAGAAATAGCGTGCTCCGCATCACCTTTCCCGCGCTTGCCGCAGCTCTGATCACGTTTCCGGCATTCGCGCAACCGAGGGCCGCCGTGCGCCAAGCGTGCGAGGCAGACTATCACCGCCTCTGCGCGACGGTTCTTCCCGGCGGCGGGCGCATTCTGAAGTGTTTGACGGATCACGATAACGACCTCACGCCCGATTGCCGGTCGGCCCTCCGGTCACGGTCAAAATGACTGCTAATAATTCATGGTGTTCGCGTCGATCCCTGATCCCACCAGAACGTCAGGCATTCGAGAGGAGGCCGGGCCGTGTATAAGATCATTTCCCTATCTGTTGCATACGCATGCTTTTGTGGGCCGGCCATGGCGGCAAGCGCGGTGCAATGCCCGGTTCCGGCCGGCTTCATCGATACCGTGCCGCCTGACATCGAAACGGAGATGCTGGTTGATCACACTGAGGAGATCACGGTCAACCGACCTCTGGATATTGTAGTGGCGGAGGCCAACCGGATCCCGATCGAGAAGACAATGCACGGTACATCGACGCTGCCCGGCGTCGCCGGCACGCATCTGCTGCGCGGTACGTGGCCCGAGCCCGGCGCGTTGCGGGCCACGTGTCTGACCGACGGGGGCTCAACGGAAGAGCAGGTCATCGCCAACGCGCGCAGCGGCGACACCCATCACTTTCGATATGAAGTATGGAACTACACGACTCCACAAGCCCGTCCGATCATCTACGCCGTCGGAGATTTTCTCGAGACCGACCTCGGCGATGGCCGGACCCTGATCCACTGGACCTATGCGTTCCGGCTGCGGCTGGATGAATTTCCCGGCTATCTCGGACCACTCGGTCGGTTCCTCTTTCGCAAATTCTACCTGAACACACGGTATGCAGAACTGATGCGCGGTGCGCTGGCAGTGCGCAAGGAGAGCGCAGAACACGAGCTGCCGAAGCAGGCGCCACTGTCCAGCGACAAGAGCTAAGGATAGCCCGGACTCATTGCGGCGAGGGCCAGCTTGTGGACCGTACGCGACGACGTTCATTCTCGACGAAGTCGCGGGCACCACTTCGTCCGCAGTCACATAAATTTGTGGCTTGAAGGAGGACGCGGCAGCGATTCCGTCGCTAGGCGTAGTCAACCAGTTTCGCGGCATATGCTGTATCGGATGAGCGGAGGGAGTTTTTGATGTCGCGAGCCCGCCGGCTGTCATTGCCGCGAATTAATGCCCGCGCATCGAACCACCGTCAACGAGCTCAGTTATCTGCCGATGCAATTGTCCTAATGAGGCGCAAACATGGTCACTGGGCCTGGCGCCACGAGGCGCAGCGTCATCGGTGGTATCGCGGCGACGCTTCTTGCTGACCAGGCGCTATCGAACGAAGCATCGGCTCAAACGGGCGCGGCAGGGCCTCGCCCGCCGAACATCATTGTCATCTTGGCTGACGATCTTGGATACGCGGACGTCTCCGCTTACAAGAGCGATCGCTTTCGCACACCCAATATTGATCGCCTCGGTAGCGAAGGTGTGCGCTTCACGACGGATATTCGACCGCCCCGGTCTGCTGTCCGTCACGCGCCGGTCTCATGACCGGACGCTATCAGCAGCGATTTGGTTTCGAATTCAACAACGGTGGTGCGCAGAGGGATTTGCGAGAGGGGCTGGGGCTCAGCACTGACGAGACGACAATCGCCCAACTGCTGAAGCAGAGCGGCTACCATACCGGCGCGGTCGGCAAATGGCATCTCGGCAGCCAGGAGCAGTTTTATCCGATGATCCGCGGCTTTGACGAATTTGTCGGTTTCCTGCCTGGCGAGACCAGTTATATCGACCCCAGGCGGCCGGGCGTGCATCTTTCCTTCGGCCGGCTCGGAGACGACCTGCTGAGCGGCAACAGTCAAGCGGCGCGGACCTTTCTCCGTCATCCATTGAACCAGATCATCGAAGGTTCCACGCACACGATCGTCGATAACGGCGACGAATATCTGACCGATTACTTTGCCAGCCGGGCGTCCGATTTCATTCAACGCAACGCCGGGATCGGTCGCCCCTATTTCTTGTACGTTGCGTTCAATCCGGTGCACGCCCCGCATATGGTGACCGCGAACTATTACGACCGCTTTCCCAACGTCACGGACCATCAATTGCGGGTCTATGCCGCAATGGTCGCGTCGCTGGACGATGCGGTGGGAACAATCATGCACACTGTAGACGCATCGGGACAAGCCGACAATACGATGATCTATTTCGGCGCTGACCATGGCTGTGCCATGTATTTTCCGGGCCTGTGCAGCTGCACGCCGCTGCGTGGCGGCAAGCTGTCGCATTACGAAGGCGGCGTACGCATCCCGCTGATGCTCCGCTGGCCCGCTCAGATCAAAGCCGGCATGGTCTATCGCGAGCCGGTTTCGCTTCTGGACGTGTTGCCGACGTCAGTGGCAGCCGCAGGCGGCAAGTTGCCGTCCGATCGAACCTATGATGGCGTCGACCTCGTGACCTATTTGAACGAGCAGAAGAGTGGAAGCCCCCACGACGTTCTGTTTTGGCGTCGTGCACCATTGTTTTCCGTACGGCAGGGGGATTGGAAATTATGGGAGTGTTCGGACACATCAGGCGTCTACGGCAGCTACAAGCTGCTATTCAATCTGAAAGACGATCTCAATGAGACGACGAGTCTGGCGGAGAGCAACCCCGAAAAGGTCAAGCAGCTTGAGACTCTCATTCAGGGCTGGAGCAAGGAATTGATCGATCCCGGGTGGCCAACGAAAAATACGGTGACATTCAACCTCTGTGGAGGGACATTCACACTGCCTGTGTAGGCAGCGCTGAAGTTAACATGTACTCTCTCAAGCAAGGGCATCGAAACTGACGGCGCGCTCCGCGAAGCACGATCCCGACAAGATGGTCTTGATTGCAGGCGGTACGTTTTGGATGGGGTCCGATCGACACTACCCTGAGGAAGCGTCCGCTCATCGTGTCACCGTCGATGAATCCTGGATCGATCGTGCGCCGGTCACCATCGACCAATTTTGCGCCTTCGTCGGTGCGACTGGATATGTCACGCTCGCTGGGCGGCCATTAAAGGCGACCGACTATCCCGGTGTTCAGCGGCGCATGCTGAATCCAGGTTCATTGGTCTTTGCGCCGCCGGACTACGCGATCGCTCCCGGCGACTGGAGCCAGTGGTGGACACTCAAATTCGGGGCGAGTTGGCGACGCCCCACGGCGTCGGCGCCTCGTGTCGCCATCTCGACGATCGCTTCTGCCAAGAGACGCCTTTATCATGGCGCACTCAAACCGGCGTCGGGTTGTGGTTGGCGCTGCTGCTCTGCATCACTTTCAGCCCGCTGCAGATTTATATGCCGATGTTCCTGCAACGGCTACGCCGCTTTGATCCGCTTGCAGCCGGCTTCTTCGTCGCCACCGCATCGCCGGCGTGGACCGCGGCCTCCTTCGCCACCACCGGAGCGTCAGGCCCTTGGCCGGATTGCTTGGTCATGATCGGGCGGGCAATCATGGGCCTCAGCTTGACGTTGATCGCGTACCTTGCACCACGCTCTGCAGCGTTGCTGTTGATCCCGGCTACCGCTCTGCTCGCCGCGGGTATAGGTCAATGCTGGCCCTCGCCCATCGCATCGTGGACAACGCCAAAGCCGGCGACGAGACTGTTGCTGCCTCGTCGGTGCCAACTGTCCAACAGATCGGATTCGGGCTCGGCGCGGCGATCACAGGGCTCGTGGACTGACGGCCGCAACTGCCGATGAGGCAATGATACGGGCTGCGTCCTGGGTGCCAATTCTGGCCGTCGTGACCGGTCTGCGTTTGCGCCATCTGCCCCCGACCTGAGCCTTTGTTTTAAATCCCGCTCCATCGACGAAGGTCAAAGAGCGTTGGCCTCGCGGCGGCGATATTCCTTGTGGACCCGAAGCAGCCATAGATAGATTGGAGATGTTGATGATCGTGCGAGTGACTGGCCGTACGGCACGAACTGGCCAAACGCTGTTGGCGTCGCGGTTGCGGCGGGTCGCTCAGATTAGATCGACAATGTAAAGGGCTCCGTCCGCTTCCGTCCCCGAAGTGAAGACGATACTGCGTCCATCTGGTGACCACGCTGGATGAACATTTTCGACGTTTGCAGGCTGGTTGAGTGGCGCGAGATCGGAACCATCAGCATTCACCACGTAGATCCGCCGATGGGGCTTCTCTATCTTTGCCGAGACCGCGATCTGCTCGCCGCTCGGGCTCCAAAATGGCTGCTCGAAGCTGCCACCGTGCGTGATCGTTCGCATGTTCGATCCGTCGGCTTCCGCAAGCCAGACGTCGAACGTGCCAGTCCCGCGGTTGGCGGAGAACGCCAGCGTCGCGCCGTCTGGTGACCACCACGGTTGTCGGCTCTCGCCCGGCTGGTTGGTGATCTGCCGCGGCCGAGTTCCATCCGGGCTCGCCGTCCAAACGTTGATGACATTCCCACCCTTACGCGAAAAGAAAGCGATGAGGTCGCGGGACGACCAAGAAGGGCCGAAGCTCCAATATGCTGGGTCCGAAATGGGCGTTGCGCGGCCGCTGGCGAGATCAAGAACATAGACGAGGCTTTGGCCGCTTCGATCGGAGCTCAGGCACAGCCGGCTGCCGTCCGCATTCGGCGCGACGCGGCCATGGTCGTTGCCTGCGCTCTGGTGGATTTGCCGGGGCTGGTCCCCGTCTCGATCGACTGCCCAGATCTGGGATCGGCCCGAGCGTTTAGACGCAAACAACACTGTCTTGCCGTCCGGCATAAACGTCGCCCGATTGTCGCCCCGACCATCCTCGGTCAACCGCCGCAGCGCTCCGCGTATCTCGCCGCCAGGTTCAGCCGCGCTCAAAGGTGCGCGCGATGCAAGTGCGAGCAGTGGCGCGGCGATCGTCGTGGTTAGAAAGCGCCTGCGGTCCATGCTTTCCTCCTCTATCTAAAATTTGCGCGCGCCGTTTGATTGTTGTGCCATCGCTCGGCGGCCTCACCGTGTCTGACGGTTCAGTTGAGTGGGAAACAATCCCTCCATCAGCGTCGCGACAATCCCGTGGACGAAGTGTCGATCTGTCATAGTAATTATGCAACTTCCCACCGCACTGCCGCCGCACGCACGATTTCTGCGCAATGGTGCTGCAGCCGCACCGCGACTGTCCGGCGACTTCCGCGGCCCTTATCGACCAACCCAGTCTGCGAGTCGGTTGGTCGGGGCAAAGCAAACATCGCCAAAGCAGGGCTAAATCGATGGTTTTGGCCGCCAGCAGTCTCCAGCCTTTGGCCAGGAAACCCATCCGCGGCGATATGCAGAAGTTCACCTCGAGCGTGGCGATCGACTGTCAGTCATTGGCTCCCAGAGATCGCAGACGCTCGGCCAGATCGGCGGCGCCCGATGTCGTGACGTTAGCAAGGACCGTGACGCCACTCCGGTTGCGGGCGTTCACGTCGGCGTCGTGCTGTATCAGCAGATCGATCATCTCGATTCCGTGCGTCAATCCACCGTGCAGACGGTGCAGCGGCGTCCCGCCGTCCTCATCGCGTGCGTTCGCCAGGCCCGGATCGTGCGCCAGCAGCGCGCGAAGCCGGTCGGCTCGATCGCAGCCGACCGCGTCATGGATCCCGGCGCGATCGATCAGGAGGTCGACGCGGTCGCTCTGCCTGAAGTGGTAGGCCCAGCCAATCGGCGTGCTGTGGTACACCTCGTCGCGGATAGCCGGATCGGCCCCTCGGTCGAGCAAGAAGCGGATCGCCGTCTCGATCTGCGATCGGGTGAAACGCCCGTCCGCGGTGGCGACGCAATGCAACACGGTTGCCTTCATGTCTAGGCCGGGAACTATGGCGTTGATGTCGGCCCCTTGCGCGAGCAGAAAATCCGCCACCTCGAGCCGGTTATGAACGCACGCAAAGCACAGCGCCTGGCTAAGGATGTTCGGGCGTGTCCGCTCACAGCGGAACGGCGATTGCCCGCGCTGCTTGAGCTCCTGTCCATACGGATCGGCGAGAGCGCCGGCGCCGGGCTTGAGCGAGCCATCGGCGTCAAACCAGCCCTTCACCACATCGAGCTCGCCCAGGCCGGCAGCAAAGCGGAGATCGCGTTTCGCGCCGCGTCGGCCGAGAAGCTCGGCGACCTCGACGAAGCCGAAATGCATTGCATAGGCCATCGGCACACCATCGCCATCGACTCCATCGATGGCGGCGCCGCTGTCGAGCAAGGCCGCAACCGCGTCGATCACGTCAAAGCTGACGGCCGACTCGAGCACGATGTCACCCTCGATGTGGATATCGGCGCCCGCCGCGACCAGCATGCGAGTCATGTCGTATGCGTTGTGTTGCGTGTTGGTCCCGCGAAAGACCCCTTCGGAGATGCAAAATAGCGGGATGGAATCGTTCGGGATCGGCGTGGGCCGGGGGAAGCCGGCGCCCCATCGCGGATTGGCTGCCGCAGGGTCGGCGCGCAGGGTCTCACGCAACGTCTCGATGTCGCCGCTTCTCACTGCGACGATGACGCGCTGCACTACCGGATTGAGGTGGAGGTAGCTCTCGTATTTGCCCCAATGGGCGTATCCCTCCCGGTTGGCGATCAGCAGGCGGGCGTCTGCGTCGGAGAGCGACGGCGCGTCCGGATCGTAGTTCTCGAAGCGCTCCTTGGCGTGCGCCGGTTGCAGCAGGCGCCGCCGGGTCGCGGCGTCCCCGGCAGCAAACTCGACTTTCAGCCGCACCACACGCTGCTCGAATTCTTCCGGGCTCTCGACCTCGCAAGCGGATATCATGAGCAGCTCCATCGAGAGCAAAGGCAACACCGCCCCGAGCCATTCGCAGGGTCGATGCTACCGCGCCCCACGCAGGATTTCCAGCCCGTGTCAGGGATCGCCAAACCGGACAACGCGACCGAGCCTGATCGAGCAGCAGGAACCGAAGCTGCCACCCTTCATCGCGGTGGAACGCCGTATATTGCGGTCCTGTGCGGAAGCGACGTATTCCACAATGCCGCTGATCGCTGGCCTGACGCTCTCGACCTGGCGACGCTTGCTCGCTCGCCCACGTTTGCACAGTCGGTGCCTTAGAACTCGCACAGCACGCTTGATGTCCCCAGGACCGGTTATGGCCCGACGCAGACCTCGTCCAACGCCTCCCCTCGCGTCAGCTACTCGGGGTGAAGCAGGCCCGCATCGCGAGCTATTCCGAGCCTGGCCCGTTTGAGACATGCCGATGGCTCCCGAGAATGTCTGTTCATTGGGGAACACCGGAAATGACAGGCGGGCCGCGAGAACGACGTGATTGACCCGAATGTATGGTCCGGCCGTGCGTTGCAAGAGGTTTTGTCGAGCTGGCGTCAGCGGTCTTGCATCAATGTATCCGGCCTCTGATTGGAGCATGTGCTCCGGGCCATCATGTATATCAGCGCGCGTGCGACCTCATTAGCCGACAGGCCTCGATTGGACCATT